>ERZ1740065.1292-NODE-1292-length-14860-cov-4.547855_pt1 | contig 14860 bp, 17 predicted proteins | sample MGYA00581738_ERZ1740065 | MGnify/ENA primary metagenome ERZ1740065 (study PRJEB43018, sample SAMN04849749) | marine metagenome | isolation source: floating plastic debris | place: Pacific Ocean | collected 2008-09-01 | study: EMG produced TPA metagenomics...
CACCTCTGCCGTTTCTTCGAGAGTGACCTCTCCGATTCGGGGTCCATCATATCTCTGATCCCCTACCGCCCCCCCACCAAGCCCTATACCGTTTAGGAAATTGCGGCTACCTACAATGCCTTCAACGACAAGCTAGAGCTGACCCTCAAACGGGATACCCTCGATCAGGTGGTCAAAAAAATCAGCCAGGTCGCCAACAAAAACGTCATTACCTCCCGCGACGCCAGTACGGCCATCGTCAGCGGTTTTATTGGTAAAACCAACTTTGAGGATGCCCTCGAACAGCTCGCCACCCGCAACGGCCTCTCCCTGCGTAAGGACGACAAGGGCTACTACGTCTTCGAGCTCGACAATGGCAACAATCAGGCCCTACAAAATCCCAACCGTGGGAATTTCAACAACCCCAATCAGGGCGGCCGCGGCAACAACCGCCCCGGTGGCAATGGCAACGGCGGGGGTAGTGGCCTCGCCAACGTCCAAATCGGGGCCGATAGCCTGGGACGGCCCCAAATCGACGTCGACGCCACCGATGCTCCCATCGCCCAGTTGATCAAGGACGTCTCCGACCGGACCGGCACCAATTACTTCCTCTTTGCCGAACCCACCGGCAACATCAGCCTCCGTATGCAGGGCGTGAGCTACGAGACCTTTCTCGACCAAATCCTCCGCGGCTCCGAATTTGGCTATAAGGTAGAAAACCAAGTCTACCTCATCGGCAGCCGCAAACAGGAAGGCCTGCGGGAAACCCGGATGTACCAACTGCAATACCGCACCGTCAAAGAACTCCAAACCTTTATCCCCGCCGACCTGGGGCAAAACGTAGAGATCAAAGAATTCATCGACCTCAACTCCCTCATCCTCAGTGGCTCCGCCGCCAACATCGCCGAAGTGGCCACCTTTCTCGACGCCCTCGATCGCCCCACCCCGGTGGTAATGATCGAACTGCTCATCCTCGACGTCCAGTTCAATCGCGAAACCCGCGCCGGCTTCGAAGCGGGACTGGCCACCGAACCACCACCCGCCGGCGGTACCATTCTGCCCAGCGTCAACTTTACCTTTAGCTCCGAAGCCATCAACCGCCTACTCGGTACCCTGGCGGGCAACGGCATCGTCAACCTGGGCCAGGTGCGTTCCAATTTTTACGCCACCCTCCAAGCGGTGGAAGACGACGGCTACGTCATCACCCGATCCAAACCCCGCCTCTCCACCCTCAACGGGCAGGAGGCCAACATCACCATCGGCGAGACCCGCTACTACCTCGACCAACGGACCACCCTCCAGGGCAACCAAAACCCCGTCACCGTACAGGACCGCCGCTTTACCGCCGTCAATGCCGACTTTACCGTTCGCATCCTTCCCGTAGTATCCGGTGACGAACACGTTACCCTCGAAATCGAAGTCAGCCAGTCCGACTTTATCGGGCTATTGCAAAACGACGCGCCGCCCGCCCAGGTCAACCGTTCCTTTACCTCCAACATCCGCATGCTCAACGGCGAGATGATCGTCCTGGGGGGACTCGAAACCAAGACCGTCGAAAATACCGGTACCGGTGTCCCCCTGCTGAGTCGAATTCCGATTATCAAGTGGTTCTTTGGCAATCGCCGTCGGGCCAAAAACAAGAGCCGCTTGCTGATTTTTGTCAAACCCACGGTGATTTACTAGGATGACCCTACTGAACAACATCAAAAGTCGCCTGCGCCCCAAACGGTACGCGGGAGTGGAAATGGGACAGGGAGCCACGAGCTACTACTATCACCTGGTGGTACTGGAGGAGGAAAAAGGGGAAATCAAAACGCTGCGGACCAAACGCGAGCTGGGCAGTATGGAGGCGCTGGTCGAAGCACTCGAGGATAAGGGCCTCCCCATCTTTTTGAGCCTCAACATCCGGGGCATCTTGCACAAGCTGGTACCGGGTACCAATCACGGCGAAGCCGAACTGCTGGCCACCGTATTGCCCAATGCGGAAGAACAAGAATTTTGGCTCCAACGCCAGACCGGCCCCGACGGCGTCTGGGCCAGCTTGGTCCGGCGCGATGCCGTACAGACCGTACTCGATGAATTTGCGGCCCAAGAGCTCTGGGTCAATCAATTGCTACTCGGCCCCTTTGCCGTCACCCCCCTCTGGTCCTTTCTCGACCGCAAGGAAGCCCTCAGCACCAGCGCCTACCAGCTCGACTTCGACGCCAACGGCCATTTGCAAAGCCTGCGCCGCAGCACCGCCGATGCGGAGTGGACCAGCGTCCGGGTCGAAGAGGAAACCCTGCCCTCCGATCTGTTGCCCGCCTTTGGCAGTGCCTTTATGGGCCTGGTCGATGCGCCGGATACCTTGGCGGTACCCCGGGTGGCCGCGCGCCAGGAAGAGTTTTTTCAGTGGCGTATTTTCCAAACGGGGGGCTGGGCCCTCCTCCTGGGGCTCCTCGTCATCCTCGTGCTCAATACCTTTTTCTACTACCAGTACAAGGATCGCAACCAGGACTTGAGCAGCCAGGTCTTTCTCGCCGACACCCAACTCGAACGCCTCGACTCACTCCGAGCCCAGGTCGGCCGCCAGGAAGATTTTATGCAGCAAACCAGCCTCAATCAAAACTCCCGCACCTCCTACTACGCCGATCGCATCGCCGCCACTTTGCCCACCGGCCTCCAGTTGAGCGAGCTGGAAATCTTTCCCATCCTCGGTCGAGAACGCGACTACCGCGAGGATCAATTGATCCGCTACCAAAAAGACCGCATCCGCATTCGGGGGCTTTGTAAAAACAGCTTGACTTACAACGAATGGCTGACCACCCTGGAAAGCCTCGACTGGGTCGATCGCGCCGAACACCTGGAATATCAAGACCTGAGTAGCCGGCTCAGCCGCTTTGAATTGCAACTTTTTATAGTCCCTTCAGAATAGTCTTTTCCGACTCCTGGAATTTGATGCGAATCGAATCTTCGTAGATGGCCAGCAAGGTCATCTCAGCGAAGGTCTCACCGGTCTCCCAATTAAAGGTTTTACTCTTGGCGGTGGTCAGTGCCACCTTGCGGCCGTCCTTGAGGTCGATCAGCCCCTTGTAAATGACTTGGGGGAAGGGACGGTTTTGCCGGGGATTGCCGGGGCGGGGACTCCGGGTAGATACCTGGGTATTGGCCGGAGAAGGGGCAGCGGCGGGGGCTGCCTCCGGGGCGCGTAGCTTGCCGCCAAGAAAGGGATCGCGGTAGTTGACGAGGAGGGTAAAGCTGTCTTGCTGACCTTCGGCAACGAAGGTGATGGGGGCGGGAGGCAGGAAGAAATCACTTTTGGGTTGGAGCTTTTGATAAATACGGTATCCCAGTAAGCCCCAGATGACACATACCGCAAGGGCCAGCAAGTACTTGACGTTTTTGTTGTCCATGTCCCGGATTTATTGAGTCGAAAAGGTCCGCTGGCTACTGAAGGCGCCCACGTTACCAGCCGGATCGATGGAGCGGACGCGCCAGTAGTAGGTCGTCACCGCAGCATTATTAAAAGAAAGGCTGGTTTGGGTGGTCGTGGTTTGGAGGATGATGTTGTTTTGGGTGGAGTCGCTGTAGACGAAAACCTCGTCTTCCGAGCTGCTGTTGTCGGGAGTCCAGCTGAGGGTTACGGGCAGGCTGACGGTAGCGTCGTCGCCCGGGCTGGTGAGGATGGGGGCATTGGGCGGCGTATTGTCGACCGTCAGTTGGCGTTCGCTGTAGGGGCTGACGCTGGTCGTATTTTCGGCCCGGACGCGCCAGCTGTAGTCGCCTTCGGTCAGGGTCGCCGTGAGCGAGGTATTCTCGGTCAGCTCGTTGACCTGGATGTTGTTGAGGTCCGAAAAATCGGGGCTGGCGATTTGGAAGGTGTAGGTTTCCGCATTGCTGACCGCGTCCCAGCGGAAGGTCAGTTGGCTATCGGGGGTGGCGGCATCGGCGGCGGGGCTGGTGAGGAAGACAATTTTATTGGCCAGGTTGCTGGTCGAATCGTTGTTGACGAAGAGGGTCCGAATTTCCGCCTTGCTCTCAAAGCCCTCGTTGACGCCCTGGATGGTCCACTGGTAAGCACCACTGGTGAGGGAGGTATCAAAAGTGGTAGTGCTGACGGAGGCTTCAAGCACGCGCCGTTCGATGTTGTCAAAGGAGGGGCTGACCAGGGGCAGCAGGTAGGTATCCGCCCCATCCAATTCCTCCCACCAGAAGTTTTGTACCGACTGGGTATTCTGCGCGCTGTCCAACGGCGTAATTACGGTAACCGCTTCTTCACTGAGGTCCACTTCGAGTACATCGCTACAAGCCCACTGGCCCAAGAAGGCCAACAAAAGCGCCAGGGCGCCGAGGTATTTTTTCATAGTCAATTGTCTTATGCGGCCAGATTCCGCAGTACGATACTCAGCCTGAGGTACGTCTTTTTGCTGATCCGGTCCTTTTGGGTGTAAAACTTTAACGAACCGACACTACCCAAACGCTCCCTTTGCTCCAACAGGTGTACCAGGCGCACCATATCTTTGTACCCCCCCTGTACCTCCAGGGTGTTGGTAATGATCGGATAGCCGTTTTCCACGACCCGGTCCGAACTGGGGAAGGTGGTAATCAACAACTCGTGCTCCCGACAAAAACGCGTCACCTCCACCAGCAAATTCTCCTGATCGTAGACCTTGAGGCCATTTTGCTGCAGGGCCGCCACCTGGGCCTCCAAACGCGCGATTTCTCCCGGCGCACTGGCCGCCCGAGCGATCGCCGCCCGATTGACGCGGTAGGTGCGGTATAGCCCCAGGGTCTGCCGAATGCTCACCAAGTAGATGAGTAGGAGGGCAAAGACCCCCACGCCCAATAAAAAGAGATTGCGCTGGCGATAAGTGGGGAGAAAAGAAAGGAATTGCAAGGCTCGATATTTTTTGGTCAAAGCTTAAAGATACGCATTTTTTATCCGCGCCGCTACTGCCCAGCCGCCGAAGCCGCCGCGCGCAAGACCCGCGCCACTTCCAGGGGCCGATCCGTCGCCAACACGTCGGCACCCCGCTGGTAATACTCGAGGTAGAGCCCCTCTTTTTTACGCGCCACCACCCGTTTGTCCAGGTTGCCGAGCGTACCCAGCGTCGCCCGGATACCCAGTCCGTGTAGCGCTCGGTAGTGCTGGGGCTCCCGCTCCGCCACCCCCACGAAGGCCATCACGTTCCCCGAGGGAATCCCCGAATCGCGCAGCCGCTGCAAATCCTCCGCGTGACGACCCGATACCGAGATGACCAATTCGGGATCGAGTCGGTGGACGGTCTGGGCGTCGCGGTAGTTGTAGGTAATGATGATGGCGTGGGCCTGGGCATCGAGCTGCTGTACCTTTTGGATCACCAAATCGAGCGGTACCCCCTTGACGTCGAGGGTAAAAATCACCTTACCACGCCCCCAGTTTAGGACTTCCGTCAGGGTGGGAATGCGGTGATCGGTGACCGCCCCCCGCTCGTCGACCAGACGGAAGGCGTCCAGTTCGCGGTAGCGGTAGCGCGCCAGGGGCCCCTTACCCGTGGAGGTACGGTCGAGGGTTTTGTAGTGAAGCAGGACGAGGACACTGTCCTTGGTCATCGCCACGTCGCATTCGATGAGGAGCGGGCCGTACTGAATGGCATTTTCAAAGGCGGCGATGCTGTTTTCGGGATAGCCGGGATAGGGTCCCCCCCGGTGCGCACTGATCAGGACCGGTGCCGCGGGCGACCAGCGGAGAAAATCGCGCTGGTCGGCGGGCGTTGCGAAGTCAAAGCTGCCCGGCGCTACGGGTACGATTTGGGTCTTGGTGGTGGCGCTCGTGGATTCGCTGCGGCAGGCGGGCAGCAGGAAGGGAAGGAGTAGTAAAAGGAAATATTTTCCGTAAATACGGGGCTGGGCCAAAAATTCACTCATGGCCTCAAGATAGGGAAAATGAGTGGTCCGGCCTCACCAGGGTTTGGTAAAATCCGGGGGCTTCGCCGGGCGTTCCCGGTAGTAAGTATCCGCATCGCTGGGGTGGAGGGGCATCTGCTCCGTCTTTTGGAACCAGGAACGGAGCCGCGCCAGGGGTAGGAGAATGAGAAAAAAAATAATGCCCAAAAGGATTCGGGTATTGATCCAGGCCAAGCCCCGCGCCAGGTACATCCAGGCCCGGTGGAGGTAGTAGACGGGTAGGTACCACACTAGGGTCAGCGCCAGGAGCCCGATGGCGCCGTAGAACAGGGCGATTTCGTCCCAGTAGGCAAAGGCCAATAAGAGGGCCAGGCCGAGGACGAGGACGGTCGAGTAGACCTCCCGCTTTTCGCGATCGCTGCGGGTGGGAGCCATCAGAACAGGGAATAGATAAAGGGCGACAGGGCCGAACCGCTGCTGAAAAAGAGCAGGGCCCCAATCAAAATCAGGGTGAGGATGACGGGCGCCAACCACCATTTTTTACGCACTTTCAAGAATTGCCACAAATCATTTAAAAATTCCATGTGCCTATTTTTGACGGACCAGAAAATCGCCGAGTACCAAGCAGTCCATTCCCGTCCGGAGGAAACACGCGATGGCATCATCGGGTGTACAGACGATGGGTTCGTCGCGACCGTTAAAGCTGGTATTGATCAAAAGGCCACAACCCGTCTGCTGTTTAAAGGTATGAATTAATCGCCAAAGCCGAAAATTGCGCGCCCGCTCCACGGTTTGAATCCGGGCGCTAAAATCGACGTGGGTCACGGCGGGAATCCGCGATTTGACGAAGGCCAATTTTTGGCGGATGGGCCAGTCCGGATAATCCTCCGGTACGGGATGCCGCTGGGCGGGCTGTACCGCCGCCACCAGGTTCATGTAGGGCGAGGGGGCCGCCAGGTCGAAATACTCGGCCGCATCTTCGGCCAGCACCACGGGGGCAAAGGGGCGAAAGCTTTCCCGCTCCTTGATTTGGAGGTTGATGTGGTCCTGCATCCGTTCGGAACGGGGATCGCCCAGGATACTGCGGTTGCCCAGGGCCCGGGGGCCGTATTCCATCCGCCCCTGAAACCAACCGACGATACTCCCCGCCGCCAGCTCCCGCGCCACCCGCTCCGCCAATTCCTCAAAGTCGGCTACGTAGTCGGCCGTCAGCTGGTGCCGCCGCAGGGCCCGCCGAATCTCCCCCGCTTCGTAGGCCGGGCCGAGTAGGGCCCCCGACATGCTGTCGCGCTCCCCCACCCTACGCTCGGTGGCGCCAAAGTGCAAGTAGTGGGCCGCCAGGGCCGCGCCCAAAGCCCCCCCCGCATCTCCCGAGGCGGGCTGGACAAAAAGTTCGTCAAAATGCCCCGAAGCCAGCAGTTTTCCATTGGCCACGCAATTGAGGGCGACCCCACCGGCCAGACAGAGGCGCCGTTGGCCCGTCAGTTTTTGCAATTCGAGGGCCATGGCCAGGACGGCGTCCTCGGTAAAGCGCTGAACGGCCAGGGCCAGGTCAGCGTGGGCGTTTTGAAATTCCTGCTCCGGGGCGCGACGGGGCAGGTCAAACAACTGCGCCCACTGTTGGTCGCGGACCATCCGATCACCCGTAGCGTACTGGAAGTAGTCCTGATCGAGGCGGAGGGAGCCGTCGGCCTTGAGGTCGACCAGGCGGTCGCGGAGGAGGCGGGAGTAGCGCTGGAAGTTGGCGCTGCGATCGTTGCCGTAGGAGGCGAGCCCCATCAGTTTGTACTCACCCGAATTGACCTTAAAGCCGAGGAAGTAGGTAAAGGCGCTGTAGAGCAGCCCGAGGGAGTGGGGAAAGTGCAGCTCGCGGAGCAACTCCAGCTGAGTACCGTGGCCGTGGCCCAGGGTGGTGGTGGCCCACTCGCCGACCCCATCCACGGTGAGCACGGCGGCATCTGGGAAGGGGGACGGATAAAATGCACTGGCGGCGTGTGACCAGTGGTGTTCGCTAAAGAGGAGGGGCAATTGTTGGGGATCGCAGGGGGCGACTTCGGCCAGGGCTTTGCGGAGGACGTTTTTGAGGAGGACCTGTTCGCGGACCCAACGGGGCATCGAGCGGACGAAGGCCCCAAAGCCCCGGGGGGCAAAGGCGTAAAAGGTTTCGAGGAGGCGTTCGAATTTGAGGAAGGGCTTGTCGTAAAAGACGATCGCGTCGAGTTGGTCGAGGCGGAGGCCGGCCTCGGCGAGGCAGTAACGGATGGCTTGGGTGGGAAAACGGGGATCGTGTTTTTGGCGGCTAAAGCGTTCTTCCTGAACGGCCGCCACGATGTGCCCGTCGCGGAGCAAAGCCGCCGCAGCATCGTGATAGTAGGCCGATATTCCCAAAATGGCATTCCCCATAGGTGCATTGAAAAGAGCCCGATAATAGGAGATTTTTGGCCAAAGAAAAAATTTTCGTGGTGGATTTTTGCTATCTTCATTTGCGGATATGTTAAGGAAAATTGGATTCGGCTTGGGCTACCTCCTATTTCTGGGGGTTTCCGTGTTGCTGCTTTTGGAGATCAGCTACCGCGGCTACTGGTTCGACTTTTACCGGGGCAACTTGACCGGCCTCAATCCCAGCGGCATTTTGACCGACCCCTCCCGCGAAAGCATCCTCGTGGTCGGCGACTCCTTTACCGCCGATCCACGTGGCTACGTCGAACACCTCCGCCAGACCTTTCCCGACCAACGCGTCATCAACGCCGGCGTCCCCGGCACCTGTACCCGCCAGCACCAACTGCTCTTCCCCCGACGCCTCCGGGAATTCGCACCACGTCTGGTCAATTAACAGCTCTTCGTCCGCAACGACCTGCTCAACTGGCGCCCCCCGGCAGACAGCCCCCACATCTCCACGATCCGCAGGGTGTACTGGTGGCTGTCCGACCGCCTCTGGGTGCTGGGCTACCTCAACGCCAAACTGCCCCAATTGCGACAGGCCATTTACCAGGACCTCCCCATCGACCTCGACCCCAAGCTGGAGCGTGCGTACGCTCCCCAGTTGTACAGCGAGCGCAGCAAAATGCAATTCCGCGCCGAAGCTGGCCTGGTCGACGATAGCGTGTGCCTGCGGGGTCGCCGGCGGCAGGATATGGAAAATATGACGAAAAAAATACGCAGCATGCTCGCCACCGTGCCCGATTCCTGTCCGATATTGGTACTGGTGATGCCCCACTGCATGCAATTGGGCGCGCCACACCTTGAGCGCATGCGGGCCATCGGGGCCAGCATTGCCGACCCGGCCATCCTCACCGCGCTGGATTATCCCTTTTTAAGCTACCTCCAGGAGGAGCTCGCCACGGACCAAATCCGCATCCTGAGCCCCCTGGCCAAACTCAAAGCAGCCCAGCAAGCGCAGCCGGTATACTACGAAAACGATCCCCACCTCAATCCCTTCGGGCAGCAGGTAGTCGGCCAAATGTTGGTCCCCTACTGCTCCCCTCAAACGCCCTTTTGAAACACAAAGACATGAAGCGGAAAAAAATCGTACTCTACAATCCCAAGGCGGTATTCTACGACATGCCCCTAGCCCTACTGGCCATCGGCTCGGTACTCGACCCCCAGCACTACGAGGTGGTCATCATCGACGGGCGCATCGAAGAGCGGCCCCTCCAGCTGGTACTCGACCACGCCGCCGACGCCCTCTGTCTGGGCATCACCTCGCTGACCGGCAATCCGCTGCGCGATGCCCTACACGTAACCCAGGCCACCCGAGCGCGTTATCCCCAACTGCCCATCGTGTGGGGAGGCTGGCACACCTCGCTCTTTCCCGAGCAGACGCTGCGCGACGAGGCCGCCATCGACGTCAGCGTACAGGGCCAGGGCGAATCGACCTTTCGCGAATTGGTGGCCTGCTTCGAAAGTGGGGCCGACCTGGCCAATGTGGCCGGTATTTGTTACCGCGACGCCAGCGGGGAGATCGTCAAAAATCCGGGACGGCCGCTGGAGGACATGAACTTTTTTCCGCGGGTCGATTACGAATTGATCGACGTGGAGCCGTACTTTAAGAAGAAGAAAAAGCGGCAGTTTGACTACATCTCTTCCACGGGTTGCCGCTTTCGCTGTACTTTCTGCGCGGATCCCTTTGTCTTTAGCCGCAAGTGGTCGGCGGTGGCGCCGGATCGGATGGGCGAAGAGCTGGCCTACTGGCAGCAGCGCTACGGCTTTACCGACATCAATTTTCAGGACGAGACCTTTTTTACCAAACGCCAGCGGGTTTCCCAAATCGCCGAGGAGTTTTTGCGGCGGGGGGTACGGACCAGCTGGGCGGGGACGATGCGGGCCGATCAGGGCTCGCGGATGACGGAGGAGGATTTTGACCTGGTGCGAAAAGCGGGGCTGCGGCGGGTGCTGGTGGGGGTGGAATCGGGCTCGCAGGAGATGATGGACTGGCTGGTGAAGGACATCAAGATCGAGCAGGTGTACGAGACGGCGCGGCGTTGTGCGGCGCGGGACATCCACGTCATCTTTCCCTTTATCGTGGGTTTTCCCAAGGAGTCGGACAACAGCGTACTGGAAACCCTAAAGGTGGCGCGCGAGCTGAACGGCATGCACCCCGGATTTACGACCCCCATTTTTTACTTCAAACCCTACCCGGGTTCCAAAATCACGCAGGACGTGGTGGCCGAGGGCTACCAGTTGCCCAAGAGTATCGAGGAATGGGCGGATTTTGACTACGTCGGCTCGTCGGGGCCCTGGGTGAGTGAGGAGAAGTACCGGCTGATCGAACGCTTTAAGTTTTACAACAAATTGGCGGGCATGCGGCGGCGACTCCCCATCCTGCCCTTACAGTGGTTGGCAAAATTGCGCTGCCGACGGCGTTTTTTCAATTTCCCCGTCGAAAAAGTAGTGGCCGAGTTTTTGCTCCCCCAACAGCAGTTGTCCTAGGGGAAACGCTTAATGTACAGTTCATTTAAGTCCACTACATTTGTACCGTCTCGACTAAAAGTAATGCAATGGTTTTTTTCAAGATCTTAGGCTTCGTCCTACTCGGAATTTTGGGACTGATCGTATTTTTCTTATTATTCGTACTGCTGGGGACCCTCATCCCCGTCAACCGCAAGTCCCGGCAATCCAATAATGGAGTAGCCGTCTACCTAAAATCCGACGGCATCCACGCCGATTTTATCCTTCCCACCATCAATCACCTTTACGACTGGAGTAAAATCATCACCTCCGGCGATTACCAGACGCCGCTCTCGCAGCAATCCTTCCTGGGGATTGGCTGGGGCGATCGCGGCTTTTACCTCGACATTCCGACCTGGGGCGATCTGACCCCCAAAATCGTCTGTAAGGCCCTCTGTATTCCCAGCCCGACCGTGGTCCACGTCATTTCCTACGCCCAGCCACCGAACAGCTTTAAGTACTTCCGCAAGCTCATCCTGAGCGAAGCCCAGTACCTGGCCCTGTGCGAGTACATCCAGAGTTACTTTCGCACCGACGAGGGCGCGCGGGTACAATTGGTCCCCGACGTTGGCTATACACCCGACGACAATTTTTACCTCGCTGAGCGGCCCTATCACGTTTTTCACACTTGTAATTATTGGGTCAATCGCGGTTTGAAGCGCATCGGTATTCGCACCTCGCTATGGTCTCCTTCACCGCACGGGATTTTCCTCCACCTCAAGAAATTCTAGGCGGTAAATCAGCTGCCGTTCGCCCCAGCGCCGGTGCGTCACGCAAAGCCGCAACACGATCAACTCGGCAGCGGCGAGTTCGTCGATGGTGTGGAGCGCGCAGTCGTCGGTGAGGATCATGTAGACCTCGGCCGTGGGGCTACAATAGGACTGCAGCTGGGCAAAAAGCCGGCGAAAATATTCAAAATCGGGACCGCAAAAGAAGGCGCGTTCGCGATCGTCGTGGGCTTCGCCGGGATAAAAGGGGGGATTGATGAGGATGTAGTCGAAGCGCTCGGGGGGGATACTATCGAAAAGGTCGGATTCGTAGAGCGTCAACGACAGTTGGTTGTGCCGGGCGCTTTCCGCCATGGAGCGCAGGGCGGCGGGGTTGATGTCGGAAGCGCTGGTGAGGGCACCCGCCCGGCTGGTCCACAGGGCGATCAGGCCACTGCCCGCTCCCAATTCCAGTACGCGTTTTCCCGAGAGCTCCAGGCCCCGTACGAAGCCCAGCAGTTGCTTGGTCGTCCAGAGCAGGCCCGGATGAAACACCGTGGGGTATACGCAGACGGCTAGGCCATCGTAGTGGTACCAGCGTTTCTTTTGCAGGTACCAGCGGTAGCCCTTCCAGAGCAGGGGTTGGATCCATTGGCGCAGTCGTCCCCTCATCGTCAGAAACCCTCGATTTCGGGCTGGCGGTAACGCAGCCAAAATTTTTGGAGTACTTTGAGTTCGTAGGGGTAGCGAAACCAATTGCGGCGGTAGCGCAGGGTGGACAGCGAGCGCATGACGCGGCGTTGGAAGTGGGTCAGCTTGACGTCGGAGGCGGTAGGATAGTAGGCATTGAGGACGGTTTCAAAATTTTTGATCTTGTCGACCATCTCGGGGCGGAGCCAGGGCGTGAGGGGATTTTTGCGCAGGTCAAAGGCTTGCCAATCGGGGCGGAGCCAGTCTTCCAGATGCGCCGGGAACTGGAAACCCGCCGCGGTGATTCGCTGGTACAGCTCGGATCCCTCGGTCGGTACGGGGCTGTACACGTAGATGATGATCTCGGTTTGGGGGTTGGCGTCCTTGACGATTTTGATGAATTCGATGTCGGCATCGATCTGTTCCATCACCTCCTCGGGACTATCGGCGGGCATGCCCAGTACGAAGGAGTATTCGGGGATGATGTCGAACTCTTTCATCCGGGCGGCAAAACGGACGATCTGCTCGGCGGTCTGTCGCCCCCCCTTGTCCATTTGTTGGAGGATTTTATCGCTGCCGCTTTCGGCGCCAAAGAAGATCATTCGGCAGCCCGCATCCCGCATCCGGCGGAGGCTATCGTCTTTGTAGCGGTCGATGGTATCGATCCGGCCTTCGCCCCACCAGCTCATGTTTTCGCCCATCATCATTTCCGAAAATTGGACCACCCGTTTTTCGGAGACGAAGAAGTTGTTGTCGTGAAATTCTATGGAATCGGCGCCGTACTGTTCCTTGATCTTGACGACATCGCGGTAGATGTTTTCGGCTCCTTTGCCTTTCCAGCGGGCCTCGTAGATCGGCACGACGGCACAGAAGGAGCATTTGAAGGGGCAGCCGACGCTGGAGTGATAAGCCAGGGTCCGGCGGCCGAGGAAGGTACGGGCCAGGTAGTTTTGGAGGGGGTAAAATTCGTCGAGGTAATCGTAGGGCAGCTCGGGCAGGGCGTCCTGATCGAGCAGTTGCTCCTTGGTGGTTTTGATGATTTCGCCGTCCGCATTCCGATAGATGAGGTTGGGGATAAATTCGTAAGGGGCACCGGCATCCAGGGCCGCCAGTAGGGCGGGAAAGGTGCGATCACCGGGGCCATTGACGATAAAGTCGATGTAGGGCGCTTCGATGACGACGCGAAACTGGTTGGAGGGGAAATAGCCGCCCCAAATATTGACCAGCTCGGGATACTGCTCCTTCGCCCGGCGGGCGATGGGAATGGCCTGCTGGAGCTGGGGGCCGGGCATCACCGTCATCCCCAGGTAGCGGTATTCGCCGGTTTGGAGGTAACGCTGGATGGTTGCCCAGGGATCGGTCTCCATGTTCCCATCCACAAACACGTATTCGTAGCGCCCCTCCACGGAAGCTCCCACTTGCAGGATGCTATTGGGCACCCGGTGCTTGGAGCTGGCGCTCCGGGGATTGAACAAGATGACTTTATTGGCGGCGGGACTCAGTTTCAAAACCACTCTTTTAGGTACGAGGCTATGGATTTAAAGAATATCGAAAATAAGACAAAATATCCAAATCCGTGGTTAAAGTTCGATTAATTTCCTCGCGTTGGTCGGCGCTGAGGCGAGCGATTTTGGCGGCGTTGAGGTTGGTGAGGGGCAGATTTTGCCGGTGGTAGTTGTGGGCTCGGAAGCGCCGATCGGTCCGCAGGTGTTGGAGGGGGGGTAAAAAATCGAGCAGGGCGCGAACGCTGGCGGTCGTCTGGTCGACCAGGGCTTCGTAGGGCAGCAGCAGGCAGCGGGGCAATTGCTCCAGGTTGCGTTTTTGGTGGCGGAGGCTGGCGAGGCAAAAGCGGGCAGCAGCCGTGGGGCTGAGTCCGTCGCGGCGGATCAGGCTTTCGCAGTGGGCCAGGGGCTGGCGGACCATCACCACAAAGTAGGCCGGATAGAAATGAGGGGCCAGTTGGGGGGCGTGGACAAAGTTGGAGGGGCTTTTTTCCAGTTAAACGGGGAGATCGTGCTGCCAGTAGCCTTCCCACTCCCGGCGGATGCGGGGCCAGGGCAGTTCATAGTCGGCATCCCAGAGGCGGCGGTAATCAAAATGGCGCCGGACTTGGGGCAGGCCCAGGCCCTCGCGGGTGCCCCAGACGTTATTGGGGCTGACCCCGGGGGAGGTGCTGAGGATTTCTTGCATCAGCGTAGAGCCGCCGTAGGTGGGGCAAAGCACGAAGAGGAAGTAACGCTCGGCCGCGGGTGGGCGGGTCCAGTTGCGCCACTGGCTCCGCCAGCGCAGCCAGCGACAACGGGCGTCGTAGCGCGCGAGACGCAGGCGATCGCGAATCATGACGGCGGGTAGTAGGGGTTTGAAAAATTATCCATAAATTCCGTTTTTTCCAATGCTTCCCAGCGGATCAAAACCTCATACCATGGCGGGTAGCCCCCCAGTACCTCCTCCCCCACACCTCTGCTTCGTGGCGCACGAGTACGCGGCTCATTTCTCCGAACCGGAGGAACTCCTACGGGCCTACCACAGCCTCACCGACTGGTGCGAGGCGCTCGCGGCCCAAGGCTGCCGGGGCAGTGCCGTGGTCCGTGTTGGACGCGATGCCCAATTGACCCGAGGGGGGAGCGACTACCACTTTGTCCAGGATCGGCACCCACCGCGACTGCGCTTTT
>ERZ1740065.1293-NODE-1293-length-14858-cov-12.966088_pt1 | contig 14858 bp, 18 predicted proteins | sample MGYA00581738_ERZ1740065 | MGnify/ENA primary metagenome ERZ1740065 (study PRJEB43018, sample SAMN04849749) | marine metagenome | isolation source: floating plastic debris | place: Pacific Ocean | collected 2008-09-01 | study: EMG produced TPA metagenomics...
CCTCTCTCTTTCGCCTTCCTCTTCCTCTCTTTTCTTTGATCCTCTTCTCTACTCGCTATGTACCTCCTCTCCAGTGAGAGTGAGAGTGAGAGAGAGGCACACCTTCAAAGCACCACAGATCTCCACAGTAACTGCATCTTCGACGACGACAATTCTGAAGTAGGAAGTCTGTACTAGTCTCTTCAGCATCCTGCCATGGTTCATGTCATTGGCTCCTGCAGTATAAACTCAGGCTCACAATCACAGACCACTAACAGATAAGGCTGTGTACTCTGCGACAATCAATCAGAGTCTATACACCAGGGCCGGTACGAGCATTGGAGCATAGAACATTGGAGCATACAGCATTGGAGCATAGAGCATTGGAGCATACAGCAGGAGAGGGGCAGTCACCTATAGTTGCCTCACAGTAGTTCTCAGCAGCCACCTCAGGGGCCAGGTTAGCCCCCATTAGCACATAGCACGGTATGGAGAGGCAGCTAGTTATCACGTCTGAAATGAGCAGCAGACCTCCTCCCTCCTTCACGTCAAGACCCTGCGGGAGAGAGACCTTTCATCAATAGTAGTTTGGAACAGACATAACTACACCTGTTACTGCTGTCACCGACTGGCTGATCAGTACTGCACTAATGGGTGTCTTGCGACTCATCAGCAAACCGCAGCTAACAATAGGAATTCCTCCCTCCATAAAGTCAAAAACAGTTTGGTCACCTCACCTCTATCACTCCTCGCCATTCAATAAAGTATCCTTTACTTTGCAATGAACAAAGACGTTCATGTTTATACAGCTCTGTCTGACTGGCCCTGCCTCAGATTTCAGGTCATACAGCATGAGCGCAGCAGTAGATGTTGAAATAGTGGTCTGTGGTGCCTATCAGAACCACATGACATACTTTTGGCACCCCCTACTCCACCCGACACTATCCCAGTTAGTAGAGCAAGGAGCCTTGCGCTAGGAATAGGAACTGAGTTAGTAGTAGGAACTGAGTTAGTAGTAGGCCATGCTCTCGCTGCAGACTTTGTAAGCTGATGGTAACAGCTAAACTCATACATCTTAACTTAGTTAATGTCAATACCCATGCGAAGAACAAAGGAAAGTGAAATGAAAGTTCAAAATAGGCTTTAGGGAAATCAAATCAAGTCTTGCATCGCATTGTATTGTGGCAAGGTCATCAGCGTTCAGCTCGGGTACTATAGAACTCAAGCCTTCAATTGTAGAGATTGGGAATAATAAGCTTACACTGGTCAGATCTCTCTAGACAGGCTCCTACTCACGGTCTGTACCAAAGCTACATATGGTCTGCACTATAGTACTATGTAACCAGACCTACAGACTTCAGTGGCATGTGTAAACTCACTTTAATCAGAGAAATTCCTATTGCACTCTTCTTGATGCAGCCCTCTAACTGTTTGCATAGGCCTCTGAGAAATTGGTGGGGCACGACGAACACTAATATGTCTGCACCATCCGCTGCTTTGGCTAGGTCAGGAACAGCAACCTTAAATAAATAGAGGAAGCACACGTGGTGGTATACATGCATACACTGCCAGAACAGAAGACTTGTTAGAGATTGTGGTGCCTAAATTACGTACCACATTCTTCGGCAGCTTGATGCCGGGCAGATACTTCTTGTTCTCGTTCTCAGTGTTGATGATCTCAGACAATTTATTCCCTTCGAACATTTCCTCGTAGACATACATATTAACTGTGGGCTCAAATTCTGTGTCTCCATTCTTCACGTTGTTTCCTATGATCTTTGCAATGGCTGAGCCCCTGTGCAAAGTCAGTGAGGTGCACTCTTTACTACGGCTATACGCACTAATTTACATTCTGGAATTCAACTTAGCATCAGTAACCGTACTTACCAGTTGCCAGAGCCAACTATGCACACCTTTTTCAATTCAGAAGTTGAATCAGCCATAACCGAAAGAGGGCGATTGAATAGCAGCTGAACTCTAGGCACTCTTCGTATATCTGAACAGGAATGACCCTTCAACCAAGCGACAACTCGTCCACCTGACTTGTGCCACTGACGAGTAAACCGCACCACCGATACCATGGAATCCCCCCAGTATACGGTACGTATTATTGTTTGTAGTATTGTATCGCCCGCGCGAGTGCTAACGTACGTATACACGCGTCGTTTTCAATTATTATTAACGATTCCATGATGACGTTTCCGTTTTCTGCTACCCGGCGACTTTCTCTTCGGGCGGCAACAATCACATGTTATTTGTAGTGCTGGTGGACAGCGAACAAGGGTTGAGATTCACACCAAGAAGGAAATGCCTCGTTGATGAAGATAACTCCTGTAAACGTATGTTGATAGATTGTAATGACATACGTAGCAAAAAACTGTGCACTCGAAGGAACAAGGTAGGTCTTCACTATCATCAGAGATATGTATCTGGTATACTGTCTATTATTTTCTATACTATTCATTGAGGTCTACTTATGAAAACGATTATGATAACTCGTCAACCGTCTCTTCTTGTTTATCCTATCATGTTTTATTTCATTAGATATGATCAACTTTTTCAATAGGTAAATTGATAATCCGGCCGGTGTCAAGAGCCTGAATGGAGTCATCATCCTCGGCTTCCAGAATGTGTCAAGTTCTGGATGTGCATCGGGAAAACTTCTCTGGTATATGGCCTAGCTTGAAGCTGGCAGTCATAAATTCGACGTTTGTCGCTATTGATCTTGTAAGTCTGATGATAGGATGGTGGTGAAGGTAGATTTTTTGGGTGTGTGTATATCATTGCTCGCTCGAGAGAAGGTTGTTGCTCTACGTTCAGAGTCGTATGCAGTCAGATTTGGCTATTAGAGGGATAGTATGTGTATGCAGGGATATATGTGATATGAGGACCTTTGAGTCAGTAATATCTTATGTCAAACATGTAATTTTGTTCGTAGGAGATGAGTGGACTCGGTAACAGGCGCCAGTTATCCAATCAGTGAGTGTCTTTGTCTCAGTGTTTGACACGTGGGTACGCCAGCAATGTGCGTTCCGCTGTATGATATACGTTGCTGTTTATTTACCAGTTGTCTAGAGGAGAGATACGCCACAATAGCTGATGCCGCCCGCACACGCTCCATCCTGTCAATAGGAGTCTCCTGTTTCAAAGACTGCAAACTCGTAAGTCATTCTGAGCGTCTCCGTGCGAATCATTTACTGTGATAGGAGCCAGCCAATATGTAAGTAATGTTTGCGTCAATGAAGTTGTCAGCAAGTCGCGGACTGTAACATCATTGACCCGAACGTATGACAGTTATGAGTTGTCTCCTCCTTGCTCTTTGTGGAGCTCACATCATCTAACTGCTAGTTCTATGAATTGAGCCCATCTGTCGTGGTGGGTTCAGATATGTTGTACTGGGTAGTGACAGTTTTCTATAGCCAACTGGAAATAAACTCATTGTTGTTCACAAAGAAAAGACAACTCCTAAAATAAACTTTTCTGGTTGGCGATGTGTATTCCATCCGCAGTGAGGAATCTTCCCAGGTGCAAAATTTATCTGCCAATTCTGGTAGAAACTTTCTCACTCCACAGCATCTCCTATAGACTTTTTGGAAAAGCCTTTAAAGATTTTAGTCTAATATGGCAGACCCAGTAGAACTGAGTCTGTAACTAGCAAAGCTTCACTACACCAGCTATTGAAGTGATGAGGTTCTCACTTGAACTTGCACTATGACATTATTGTTCCTATGTATACTTACAGTATTGTATTGCATTGACTGATCACACAGACCTACCGAACCATAGACCTAGCCTCTCACACAGACCTACCGAACCATAGACCTAGCCTCTCACACAGACCTACCACACAGTAGACTAGACCTAGCCTCTCACACAGACCTACCACACAGTAGACTAGACCTAGCCTCTCACACAGACCTACCACACAGTAAACCTAGCCTTTCAGGCTCAACTCTCATATACCTCCATTTCCTGTCACTGAGTCTGTTATTAATGTCATTGACGCCCATTTACAGGACGAGTCTGATACAACAGCCGCCCAGCGATATTCAGTGCAGACGTACAACCTGCTGGTGCTCTGCGCTGAACCGTATACCGTCGAACCAGAATCCCTCAAGTTTCTGAACAAGCATGGCTTTGACTTCAACAAGCAATACTCGCTTGGTCTGCCGTACCGGAAAGGTACAATCGAGGTCAGTGTCAAGGTCACACAGATCCGCCCAATCACACTGTCCTACATTGTCATCGATCTGTTCTACAGGACAGTGACGTCTGCTACAAGCAGCCATCACTCAGGCTGCTGTTTCAGCTCTTACTGCTGGCCGGCAGACCTCTGGTGTTACATAACGGCTTGGTGGATCTGGTCTTCCTGTATCACAATCTCTACCTCGATCTACCCAAGAAGCTCAGTACATTCCTAGCAGATGTAGAGGACATGTTTCCTGCTGGCGTGTTCGACACCAAATACATCACTGAATACCACGTTCAGTGGAAGAAGAGCTATCTGCAGTTTGCCTTCTCCTGCTGGTAATGGATCGACCTCCCATCTCTCTGGTCACAGATCTCTGCATTTCCACTCATGAATTCGTGTCTTACCTCCCAGTGTCAACTGGAACGCTCAACGAAAGCATCCCCTACAGTTCCTATCCGCTCAGTTCCCAGGTTTGGGAGGTGTGACTGAATTTGATGTGACGTCTGCCAGGCCTCTAGCCAATCTCAGCCATCAGAGAAATCCTGCTAGGGTATGTATCGCATGTACATATCGTATGTACATATCGCACATATATCACTACGAGTTCTATATCCGTCATCGATTCACTGACTTACCATTTCTGTCTCTCTCAGGGAGCCAAGAGGCGCCTATCTGGTGGTACTAATGCTGCCTCAGCTAAACGACGCAGCAAAAAGCAGGCAAAGCGTTCTAGAACGCTCTCAGATGCAGACAGCACCGATTCTGCTGACGTCGATGACAATGAGTTGCCTCGCATTGATAGACAAGAGAGCCAGGCTGACACTGCCGCCTCCTGTGACGCCCCCTGTAACAGACGCGATGGAGTAGATATCACGTCTACTCAGCTCCAATGTCACAGGGCAGGAATCGACGCGCTCATGACTGGCATCTGCTTTGCCTGCTATTGCACTCGCCTGGATCAACTATCGTTACACCTCAGTTCTGTGAGAAACCATCTCTACCTGAGCGGCAAAGATACGCCTCTACTAGTTACTAAAGGAAACTTTGGTAGAGTCTCAGCCCTGCATAGCTCAAACCGTCCTGCCAAGTCTGATCCAATGATGTTGTAAGAATGATCTGTATATTTGTATGTACTGTACATATATGTGACAATGTATAGCGAAAATACATGTCAATCATCCGGTGTAACGTACCTAGCGTAACGTACCTAGCGTAATGTGCCTAGCGTAACGTACCTAGCATAACGTATCTAGCGTAACATATCTAGCCAGATAAAGTTTGAGATAATTAGATAATTTGACACGTTGGGTACACTTGATTATGTGCCTCAGAATATTGGCAAAAGAGATTTAGCTCGTTTATTTAATTGGATTTTTGTGAATTTAATTCAATGTGCTGTTCTCTTAGCCCTGCTAATTGAAATATCTGTCTCATATTATGATCTTCGAGTCTGAGCGATCACCCAACAGCTGGAACCTTGATCCTGTTTTCTTTTTATCCTTCATTTCACCTTGACCAAGCCATACAGTCCAAGGGGCAGGTTTATATTCTAGTTACACACTTGTCAGTTCAAGGACAGCATCCTACTCTTCACTCCTCGAGCATGAGTCTTCATGCATTGCTGTATCGATGTCTCACGGAATGATATCTTTTAACACAGTGTCAGTATAATAAAACAATGTGTCAATGCATGGAGAAGAGATCAACTCATCATGACGTCACTTTCAATGATACGAAGCTCAGTACCCTCAGTTCGAATGGCCGATATCGCAAACAGCGTGACCGCAGTCTTTTCTAACTACCGAGTTGAACGCTTGTTAGGAGTTGTCTACTTTTCTCGGAATTTCCCAACAGTTTCACGAACGACAACTTCTGATGCACACGATCGAAAATACCTTTTACGCAACCCGATTTCTCTTCTTTCTTTAGTACGCACAAATCGTATCCACACAGGTATTGCACCACTTTACATTCACTTCTGCACTATTTCATCTGTCATCTTGGTTCCTGACTCCAGCTACACATTCTTTTTACAGCCTAGACACTAGCAGTAAGTGCCAGTATCATGCATCCATCCTCAGCATACCGATCAGCTTGTACGTTTATCCGTACGTACGTTTAGGGTGTTTTCTGAGAATTTCTCACATGTTGACAACTTCATCGTTATTCCAGCTCTACAGCTCAATATACCAGTGAACTCAAGTTTTATCAGGACGACGTTGGTATGAATAGAGGACGTGTATTGGCTACTAAACTAATTACACCGACAGTCAAATGGTTTCAAGTGAAAGCTGATAGTGTGGCAATTCCTTTTCGGGCTGGACAGTGGTAGGTGTCCATCGCTTGTCAAGAATAGTCCAATCCTGAGTGTCCGCATCTTAGCTAGCAGCTTACCAAATAAATCAATGCTCACTCTCTAGGGCAGATGTGTTTATCCCTGGCAATGACATGGTTGGTGGCTACTCGATGTGCTCATCACCCAGAGACCTGATTGAGCAGCACACATTTGACTTGGCTATAAAGAAGAGTGACTACCCTCCCACCCGATGGATGATAGAAAATGTTCGTACTCTCTATCATTGTGAATTTGGAGTTGTGTTCTCATCGACCTGCTATGTTTCGGATGTTGTATTCAGTGTGAGGTGGGGTCAGAATTCAACTTCCAGTTTGGTGGCGGTGTGAGCTGGACACCGCTGACCGAGGGACAGACTGAGAGACACAAGCAGACGTTAGTACTCGTGGCTGGCGGCGTTGGACTGAATCCTCTCTACTCAATGCTGCTGACAGCCTGCGATAATATGTCATGCTTGCGTTCAGTACGGCTGCTCTATAGTGTTTCCCATAGTGATGAGATACAGTTCAAGGTCAGTAGTCTTTACTATGGAGGTTCTCAATCGTGTCTGGCCTGTTAACGTCTGTCAGTACATATTTCAGCATAAGATGGATAAAATAGCCTCACTAAACAAGTCAATTAACATTCAATATTTCATAACGAAGGAAGAATCAAGTTCATCCCAGAGTGCCAGAGACGATACATCGTGTAAGTATCACAAGCCTCTCTGACATTAAATTCCAATAGTTCCGTCTACTTATTTAACCTTTGAACTCTAGTTCACAGGATCTCTCTTTCCGATCTGCGACACATCACTGAACAGGTTGCTACTGACGACATGAAAGTCTTCCTTTGTGGGCCAAACGCGATGATGGTGGATATAGAGCAGTACTTCCTGTCACTCGGACTCTCCCATTCTCAGATTCAATACGAGAAATGGTGGTAGGAGTGGACGATTCCGCTGGCTCCCCCTACAAGAAATGTACTGTATCACAGGCTACATTGTGCACAGGCATGTGCAGCAAGGGACATAGCTGTGTGTTATTAGCCTCTCTTGATAGCCTCCTGTCGTCTGTCATTTGTGATTGGAACTTTTTCATCCTTGAGACAAGGTCACCAGAACTTTTTTGTCAGAATGGAAACAGAGAATGAAAGTGATATGCTGTGCTTCACCTCAATGGAGAGACATAAATCACTACAATGTGACTGACATCCGGGTTCCCTAATGGGGCACTGCCCATCAGGAGACCACAGTATAGTGTGGGGAGACCATAGTGTAGTGGGGAGACCACAGTATAGTGGGGAGGCAGCAGGTTGTGGGCCTGAATGCTACTTTGAAATGTCCTATAAATAGCATATCAAAGACTCGGCCTGTGCCTAAAGCCCATACCCTGACACCAAACAACCATCAACACATCGATCAACTCACTTCCTCCGCAGCAGTCCTGGGGAGATGGTTGGTGGTTCTAACAACAAGAACAGCGTGGTGTACAGCTTTGATGGATGTAAATGCTTATATAACGGAAGATAATTTCTGTGACCAACGCAATGAGTCAATCAGATATTGGTTCTTACTGGAGGAAGCTGAGTTTTTTATCTCTGCCTGGCTGTCAAATTAGGTGAGACCTGAGTACGGCTCGCATTCACAATGGTTGTTTTGGCAGCTTTATGCCAAAATAAAGATAAGCCAGGCAGTTTTTCTGGCTATTTGTGCTCAGGTTAGAGTAGTATTAGCATCAATACAGGGAGAGTGATCATTCCACCCTCCCAACATGGAATCCAGATGTCGCATGATGCCGTGTGTATCTCTAGGGTAAGTAACTGCTCTCTGTGCCAGTCTGTCTGTGTGTCTGCAGTATCATTGCTTGCTTATGGTTTTATGTAACTTTTAGGAGGAACTGTTTTGTATTTTTAATGGCCATGGCTGCAGTGCTGACGCTGGGAACGAGTGTGTTTGCCCTCCATGACTATCAGAAGGCGAGCAAGGAGCAGAGCAAAGCCAAATCTTTTGCCTTGAAGAGCAGGGCACTAGATCGCTGCCTGTTAGGATTGTGTCTGGGAGTGTCGACAGCAGTATTTGTTATATTGACTGTTGGGATTGTGACGGCGCAGGCTGATCGACCTGCCAATCCTAAATCCTACACCACCGCACCAACAACTACCTCTCAGCCAGCGCCCACCACTCAGCCGGCACCCATCTCTCAGCCAGCATCCACCACTCCACAGAGTTATGAAACCAGGATCGACCAGCTGATGACTGACTGGAACCTGCTGTCATGTGTTAAGGTGACACACACCGGTCATCATGTATTTGCTTGCAAAGCGCCACCATCTCCAACAATGCTGCCACTGTAGGGCAAACACAAGGTAAAGAGGCTGCAAGAGATGCAGCACACACTGATCTCTGCGTTCATGAGCAGTCAGAGGAGTGAAGATGAAGAATTCACACGAAGCTACTGCAATGCATTATGGGACACAGAGATATGGCTGAATGCGTCGAGAACGTTGTGCTATGATGATGTGCAGGTGGAGATCCCACAGTATTACCCGTATACCAGGTAATCAGGGCGCTACGCTGTCTTACATGTTTCACATCATGACTCTGGTCTCAACCCTGCCAGCTTCTCTTTTGCAGAGAATTCAGAAGCTTTACAGTAGGCTGTGAAAGCCAGAAACTAGGGACTGCGCAGTAATAACACTATCTGTGTGTATCTACATCGCATTGATGATTTATTTTGTATACAAGAGTCAGATTTGGATATAAATATTAAAGACCAATAATCGATTGTAATTGATAGTAATTGATAGTTTCTACGACAGATTCATCAATCTGTGACGAGGACTAGATTCATCAATTCATGAACAACTCCACACTCATGCTGCTCTCCGTTGAACTTCTCTTCTGCCTGAATAGCTGAGTGTGCTGCCACGCATTCTCCCCGCTGCCAGCTGACAGTTCAGCAGTCAGCATGACGTACCCACAATTCCCCAAGTCTGTCAACTCGCATGTCTGGTTGGCTGCAACAGAAGATTAGAGATGAACCCAACGTCATTTATAGACCTAGTCATAGACCCAGTCATGGACCTAGTCATAGACCCAGTCATGGGCTCTGGCAACTGGCATAGACCTAGTCGTGCCATCAGCATTGCTATTTGAGTCGGGTAGAACAGATTGCGCGAACCTCAGCGGCTCGACCAGTTGACTTCATTGATTGATGAAGAAACCCATGTCTATCTGTGTGTCAGTGAAAAGGATTACAGCCATTTCTGAGTGACATTCAGTAGGTGTTCACTTTGTATCGCGGAGTTTCAGACGATTTGCTGGACTAATCACAGAGCCTTTGTCAGCCATCACTGACAGCTTCACATACTCAAATTTCCTCAAATAAATGAGTGTGCAGTGATGATGGATGCTGGGAGGTTGTTGATGTTTGATTGGTTGTATTGTCTGGAGTTGATTGAGGTCTTGTCCGCAGTATGAAACTTAGTGACCAAATTGGGACCAAAAACCACCTGCTTACATTGTTCTGTTCTAGCAAAGAAACAGTCTGCACAACCGCAGTGGATAAAATAACAGACTAGAGGTCAGCCATATACTATTGATGGACACTGTCCAGTGCCAACAGGCTCCAAGTACCCTGCACTGACCATACAGGGTACCTGGGTAAATCTCACGGGTTGTCTGGTTTCCACTTCACAGGGCCTGGTTGAAGTCCCTGTGGCCACAAGTTTCAACTCAGCTGATTTGGTAGAGATCAATAAAAACAAGCAGCTCATTGCATCTAGGTAAATAGCAAAGGCCCAGCAACCCAGAGGTGTATGGGGGGGGAGGGGGCACCATAATGATGAAACCAGTGTTGGTCATCATAAGAGTGAGGATAGATAGACAGGCAAGTGAAGCAATGGGATGCTGGGTGATAGTACTTACACTCTAGCATTGAATGTAATTTCACTCTAGTCTAGTGTGTGTGATGTACTTACGTTGTAGTACGTGATGCGTGTGGTCACCAGCTTCAAGTGTCCACTTCACTCGGCCATTATGAAACGTTTCAGAAGAAACAGTGACATTCACTTTGTTGATAAACGTCGCTACGGTAACAAATAAGCATACGAATACATAATATAGAGACACCTTCATAACACAGGCTGTACCAATTGACAATATATAAGATAAATCAGCATGGCAAATTTGTGTAACATTACGCTATCCATTGCCGACTGGATAGTGTGACCCAGGAATGTCTATCGATTGTTGCAACATCAAACTTACTATACTTGCTAGACACTACTATCAGAAATATCTATGGTGATGTCACTGCCTCTATCTAGGACAACGCTATACTTCTGACGTATCTATGCGGTTGCAGATTGTAATCAGCAATATTATGACAAAGTAACACCTGCAGCAGATATTTACAGGTAAAAACCTGGCAGCATACCTGCAGACGTTACATCGAACCTCCAGCTGACTGACGCACTGTCGCTGCCTCTGCTACGAGCCAGATACACCATATTCCAGTCGACCTCGACGTTGCGTATCACATCCTGACACTGGTAGATACCTGAAGAAGGGTTGACACGGATCTGTGGATACAAGTTTGGTTAGACAGTGAGTTCATACCACTGCGCCGGCAACTGCAGCCCTTACCTGTCATCCAATCATGTATCGACTCATCTCCATGCGTGTACTTGTTGGTGGCGCAGTAGTATTTGATGACCATTTTCTTCTGCTCAACTTGAGTTGGTGTGGGAGAGAACATGTGACTTTCGTAAGCAGCCTGCACCCCAAGCTCTCCTCTCTGCTGTCGCCACGCCAGGCTGCCGGTCTGTCTGCCCATTGTCTCTCCCGCTGACACCTGGCGATCCTGGCAAACAGCCACAGAATGGCAGGTTAGAATTACTCGCTGTACCTAGACTCAGAGCTGGAGAGCTGCTCATTACCTGCGACCGTGCATTACCTGCGACAGTGTATTACCTGCGACAGTGTATTACCTGTGGTGATAGGAACTCGCAGCCCTCTTTGATTAGTCGCAGCTGATGTTTCTGCTTCGTGGCAGCATCCATGCCTCTCTGACGCTCATCACGCAGTCTCTGTATCATATTCAACAGGTGGTGCTCTCGACAGGAAGTTCTGCAAGAAACTACTTTGTCAGGACACCGTATGATTTCTCTTCTCATAGACTAGAAGCCGAAGGACAACCTCCTGAGAACGAGCTGGTCATGGTGCGCCGAGTATCGCCACGTGACGTCACACAGGTCATCCTTGGAGAATGCGACGACATAAGTTAGTTGTTTACCCCAGCCAGCCTCATACAACAGGGGCTTATCCAAAGCCTTCTCCCCTGCATAACACATCACGAGTGTCACAAATATGCCACAGTGTCACAGATATATAACGAGTGTCACAGACACGTCACAAGTATACCAATGCACAGAGTGGGAGTTGTCCTCTACTGGCGGAATACAATTACTGAGAGCCTCAACTTCCATAATTTTCATGTATTGAATGTCTATTTCCAGTAGCATAAAACTGTGAGCAGTATCATCTAATATAAGAACTAGCGACCTAGTCAATCACCGACTATAGCAACACAAGAGAGCACAACTCCACGATAGAGCATTGTATCAGCAGTGATTCAGTACCGGGGTCGCAGTGCAGCCATCTGTCCTGAGATCGCGAGAAGACTTCAGTCCATACATGGTCTGTCCAATCAACTACGTGTCTAGCTTCGTAACCTGACGCTCGACAAATCAGCGTAAACGTATTGGCCCACTCTCCGCAGCGCCCTCTACGAGTCTCCAACAGCTTGCCTGAAGGTCACTTGCGATACAGATACAAGTCAATCTGACAGTGTGATATGACAGTGATCAAACCTGGATCATTATAGCGAGGGAATCTGGTAACGTGGGCACACTCTTTGCACTTGTATAGTTCTACTCTTCCAGCGCCGGAAGCCATATCCTCCAAGCTAGGCTGTCCCATACCTATCTGCTGGGTTGCAGCTGCAAGAAAATCACAATTACAGAAGTCACCAAAGAAAATTTGCCAACCAGAGACAAATTAGAGATAGAAATAGATTGATCTTACCATCACATATCTCACACTCTGGAGCATTCACCCACTGGAAGAAATCGTCTCGAAACCAGTCCATCAACTCGATCAGAAAAAAGTCCATAATATCGAAAGTGGTGGAATCCTAGAAGCGAGTGAATATATCTTACTGCATCTATCTCTGTTGTGGAAGATTTGAGAGAAGCTTTGAGAGAATTAGTGCATTACCTTGGATAACTTTAACTTTCTGATTGCTGCTTCCATCAGTTGACCAGTGGGAATGCAGCCTCTAGCTTTATTTTGCAAAGCAGGTTTTTCATAGCAGAGCACATGCTCGAAGGAGGCTCTCAGTCTGTTGTGCAATGTCCTCTCAAGTTCCTATGATACAAAGCCACGCAAAAAGTTGGATATGGTGAAATTTTGCTTTAGACTAAGAAAGGTCAACATCGAGAAGAAACCCCAGGATAAAACACCTGAATGTCAGCAGGATAGCTTGGGAAAACCCATCTTTTCCAGATTGATTTTGGTTTTTGTCCAGAACTATTGTGAGTATTAGAAGCAGGGACTGGCTTCTTTTTCATGCAATTGTCTGTCTCGACTCTGTGTATTTCAGCAGCAATTTGCTCCTTGGCGGCGGTCAGCTTGGAGAGATCAGAATCCATTGGAAGCAATAGGTACTCACCATCCTGGAACATAGACTATGTACATATCTCGATGCGCGACTCTACTATACTATAATTGACACCTAAAGTCCGTAGCGAGAGCCCACCAATACCCCGGAACGAAACAGAATGGGTTACATACACATGCAAAGCCATCATTAGCTGAACTGGCTAACACTGTCTATGATAAAGCAACGTGAATCAATAGGAACACCTATCGTTGATTGTTAAAGAATCACTAACCTCCATAAATCCAGCATAAAATAGGCAGTTTATTCCTCCATTGAAGGGCAGTATGTTCTCTGAGAAGAACTCGCCTGCAAGGTTTACCTTGCGATATCTCTGTTCATCTTTGTTTTGTTCAACATTTCCCAAGATCCGCAACAAGGCGTTAGCTACTTTCAAAAACCCCTCCTTAGTGTTCTCTAGCAACTCAGCCACACACTCTAAACTACCCATCTCTCTCCGCTGCAAAATATGTCTAAAATCTCTATCCTAGTACCATAAAAAATTCAACAGCAGATTGAAAAATAAGCGCGCTACCCCACCACTTCGTGATACTCATTTCTAATCTCCGGTATCGGCCCGCTGGAATTTCCCTCAAGAAGTACATTGCTAAAAAAGCGTGAAATGCAATCGCTTGACTTTATAACCCTCTCGAAAAATCGGAGCGTACGTACAATTGATTATTGTAGCTCCGATCATCCGGGAATTTCGATAAACATCTAGCAAAAGGCTATATCCTGTAATCGGCCATCGCCACTATCAAGACGCGTAGTTCACTCGTCCTGTAAAGAGCGTAAGTGTTCTGCTCTTGCAGTGTGTATGTTTCTCGACATTTGGTGGTTTCATATGTATTTTAATGTTCTAGGTACTAAAAATGTCTTCTACACCCCCGATTCCCTTGCGAGGAGTGCACGTTGCTCGCATGAAGAAGCATGTCGTGCTTTCCGCCGTGGCCGGTGTGGTAGCACTAGCCGGTGTCCTTGTGTGGCGTCAAGGCAGGAAACAGAAGTTCCAGAACTTTTATGCGTAAGTATTGATCAGGATTAACTTGGAAAATATGTTCCATGGCTATCAGTAGAATTGGTTACCTTATCAAATGTACGCTAGATGTACTGAGTCATATCCTACAGGAAAGGTCTGATTGAACGCATACCTGTTTAGACTTGAGCGTATGTCCTATACATTATTGCGGATGAATGTTTTAGTAACTTTGACAACAACAAACTGGAAGAGGACATGATAAAAGATGGCGTCTTTCAATCAATCTTACCTGACGGCACTGTGACAACGGAACCATGGCAGTAACTGAAGCTGTACAAGAATATTTTTTCTGTCAACACAAGATTTATCTATGGTGTGTATCGTTCACTCTTATTTTTTCTGTTGCATCAATAGGGCACTCATCAAATTTCCACAGAACTTCTGAGTCAAATAGTGTCTGTGATGCCATGACTGTAGGGGGTGGTGTCTGCCCACCAGCTACCATGATTGCTGGTGGGCAGACACCGAAAAACACTTGCATTTACTCTTCCTATGGAAAGCCGGCGCAAGCTAAATGCCAAAGACATATCTTTGGCAAATTTTGATCTGCTAAATGCCAAAGACTGTAATAGTTGGGAAACGTGGAATTGCTCG
>ERZ1740065.1294-NODE-1294-length-14854-cov-12.271235_pt1 | contig 14854 bp, 10 predicted proteins | sample MGYA00581738_ERZ1740065 | MGnify/ENA primary metagenome ERZ1740065 (study PRJEB43018, sample SAMN04849749) | marine metagenome | isolation source: floating plastic debris | place: Pacific Ocean | collected 2008-09-01 | study: EMG produced TPA metagenomics...
TTTTTTTTTTTTTTTTTTTTTTTTTTTTTTTTTTTTTTTTTTTTCTTTTTCTCTCTCTCTCTCTTCTCTCTTTTCCCCCTCTCTCTCTCCCTCCTCTCTCTCAACCCCCTCTCTCTCACCCTCTCACCCCCTCATCCTCCCTCTCTCTCCTTTCCTTCCCTGCCTCCCTTACTTCCCTCTCTCCCTCCCTCTCTTTCCCTCCCTCAGTCCCAGCCCAGTATGTATGAGACTTAGACTAGAGTAAGCCTGTTGGACACTTACGACAAGAACGGCTGACTGGAGTCATTGAAAAGCTTCAACAAGAGCAGGTAGGAATGATGATGAGAATAAATTTCCGCCTTCTCATACAGATAGGAGAGGAGTTTGACACCCGACAGTAGGTGAGCGCCAGTGTAGTCAGGTGTTGTCAGGTGATCACATCGACATATCTCCGCAACCAACCTACGGTAAGGTCACTCGCTTATAGACACAGTATCAACAACCAGCTCCAGTCAAGCGAATGGGTACCCGAGTAGTTGGAGTTGTCTTCTCATGAGCCTGACCAAGTGTAGCGGTGACCGTGCCTTTTTGGTCTTATCCAACACCGATGAGGTGTATACTGAGAGGTAGGAGCTGACTGAGTGCATGAACGCTTGCATGGTGAGGCCTGGAGAGTGTTGACTGCTTAACTTGCACAGTCGGTAGTAGTATGTACCACAGTCTACGAGCACTTTACAGGCACTTGCTAGCGATTGCCAAGACAGCCCTGACACTAGGAGGTTCTGTTTCATGGAGAAGCTATCATTCATCTGAAGGAGTTTAAGACGTGGGTAGAGGTGAAGGCATTGCAATGGAACTGCGGTAGCATGGGTGAGGAGGTACCTTGTTGAATGTGAAGCACTTTGATGACACGCCGATCAGAAGTCGAGAGGCGTCTCTCAGCAGATCAGCCACTGAGATTTTGTAAAGATGACGAGATGATTCGTAGGCAGCCACCTGCAGGCTGTTGGCAGTATCAAGTGCGCTCGCTGCCAGATGCAGCTGACAGCCTAGGTAGAGTCGATACAGCAGGTCAAATGCTGTCGGTCCAGCCTCAGTCACATACGGCTTCTCAGTGATGTCACTGGTCACATGACCTTGCCTAAGATAGTTGAGATGTGAGACGGTGCACACATGGATCAAACATCTAATGTATGTGAGATACAGTATTACCGTCTCTGCAGCTCCCAGGATAGCAGTCGCAAGTTGCCGCTTTCATTCTGACCCTCATAGCTCCGCCCCTCATAGTTCCGCCCATCATCGTTGTGCGAAGGAGAGACCAGAGTATCAGACAGTGCAGAGTTATTATCTGGCATGCTGTAGACACCTGATGAGCTCCTGCAGCTCAACTGTAAGTCAAGACAGATAGTCAACGCCAGCTCCATCATCGGCCACTTTAAACCACCAGCTATGTACCCGAGAAGCAGTTTCCATAGGGTGGGGTTCATAAAGCCGTGTAGGTGCTTCATCTATCGATGGCAATTCAAGGATTGTGTCAAGGTCGTTGGCAGGGTGGTGACTAGACAGAGCTCCATACAGGTTGTCGCACTGTGGGCGGGGGTGATTCCCAACCTACATGTACAATTCAATTCAATGATGTGCAGCTATTATATAACCATGAGATGTACGTCTGCTTCACATACACTTTTCAGAAGGGGTATCTCCCGCACTTCATCAAACTTGGAGCAGTCAGCTATCTGTAATGGAAACTACATATGATACTTCATACTACATACTGCATACTACATACTACATACTACATACGATACTTCCACATGATGAATACATAAGTACCAGTAGTAGGGTCAAAGATATAATAACTTCATGATACCAGCAGCAGACTAAGCGCAGAGATATCGCTAAGATATCTGTCTCTAGATGTCGTTGTCTCATGAATCTTGATGGGTGAGACAACGACCTCTAGTCTCAGTTGAGTTGGAATATAACCATGTGAGGAACAAAAAGGATATCAGACATTGAAGAGATTCGTTCCGTTCATCACCATGTGGCTAAACAGTCTTGCAAACATATGTCACGTCACATGACACACATCACATGACACACGCCACATGACACACTCGCAGTATTGAGGGAATACCCTGCTATGGTGTTTATGTGAGAAACTTGTAATATGGCTGACATAGGAGAAATGTGATTGATCTCTACGGATAACTGACCTCATAGTGGAAGGGTAGATGGTCGGGATTGTCGGAGAGATCGCTGCCTGAGTAAGCACTGTCAGATACTGATCTCAATGATTGGCTGAACAGCTCCCTAAACCAACAGAGAGCATAGACATATAAAGAGTGTAGATGCATAGAGAGCATAGACATATAGAGAGCATAAACATATAGAGAGCATAGACATATAGAGAGCATAGATATATAGAGAGTGTAGACATATAGAGAGTGTAGATGCATAGAAAATATAGGCTATGACATAACAAACAACTCGAGTAAATGATTTCTTCATCATAATCTACTCACTCTACTGACAGCAAACTTACGGTGGGTAGAAAGAGTATGCATCCGATGGTAAAGGTGCCAGAAGGGGAGTGAACTGGAATATCTCACTCTCTCCCAAAGTCTCACAGGTCTACAACAACAATAACATTTGGGAAACATTGAGACCAAAGTACCTGGTCTATAGTCAGCTGACGCGTGTGCAATTGAGTCAGCCAATCAACTGCTACATCAGAACTGATGTTATGTTATATCTCTCTCTATTGGCCACTAAATGCAGCTGGATATAAGTAAGCTGCAACACCTCCGTGTAAATGGAAATAGGAAATGTATGTCCATGTGCTATCACTGCATTCATCACTGTTCCAGAGAGAAACAGTGCTATAAACAGCTCATTCTTATCGACAGATTATTCCTGTCTACTTATTCAACTTACTGTAAACTGAAAGATGATTACAAGAAAAAAAACAAATGCGTTTGCTATAATCGCAAAAAACACTTTCACAATATTTTCTCTTTCAGTCAGTGAGTGGCTGGAATCCGCATTTATTTTACAGCGCAATTAATTTACCATTTGTAAAGTTCAGTCAAAAGCGCAATTATTTTTAATCGCAATCATTTTCCAATCTACAGTACTTGTATAGTTTAAAAGTCAAAACTCTCAACTTGAAATCATCAAAGTATCCACTATTTGAATATGTAGCAGGCCTGCTTAGCAAATGCTCTACCACTACCATTGATACGATATGACAGTGGAAAGCTGCCATTTCAATGCCTCATTGTCAGATATTCCTCTTTATTGTGTACCGAGCCATTCCAATACTGACTGATTCCAGTTAATAGATAAGCTCACATGACTTACAATTGGGATTACTGAAGGCTCAGTATTCGACAGTGGGAATGTACTTTTTTCCCTATTGCCTTGGGCAACACAAAGAAGGAATCTCAAGACCTGGTAGAGGTCATGGTCGTCTGCAAAATTAAAAATACATTTTGCACTGTTCTCTTGTGAATAGATACCGACTTATTCGTTCCGATATTCAACATATTACGAATAAAGAATTGAATCAGTACCAGTAACATATACATACAGTCTGATCGCGACAGGATGTCTGAGTACTGATCATCTACTTGACTTCGATACTCTTGAAGGAACTCTTTTGCATCACAGGTCGTCACATGTGCTTCATCACTACCAAGAGTTGTAGTTACAGGTAAAGCAAAAACAAAACTTCTTGGCTGGCACATAGAATCATCGATAGGTGAACAGATTAGGTTGAAATTCAACCTAAATGATATTCGCTCGGCATAACTCACCTGAACTCATAGTCGAAAAGAAGACTGTCAAATACAGAGCAGAAAAGCTTCCGCCATTTCGCTTCAAAAATCTTTTTCTGTACTAACTTTGGCACATAGCCTTCCTTGCGTTTTGAGATAAACGCCTCACAAAGACCTCTCACTAGCGCTGGTACATCTTCAGTCGAAACCATGAGGATGAATGTAAAAGCTCTGGCACATGAGAGTAGCAATTATTTCAAAGAGTGGCTAAAGAGATCTCCAAGCGGTTTGATTACATGGCGAAGGACCACTAAATGCAGGTAAAATATTTCTTAATGTAAACCAAGTAAAAAGATCCTAACTTCTTACAAACACAGACTATCAACAAAGGTCAGGGTCTTTCTTATCGATGGCGCGTGAAAGGTCATGAGGTCAACAACAGACCGATCCGAAACAGAATGTGTGCATGTGCACCAGACGTCTGTGTATGTGCACTATTTATTAGTAGGTGCATCACTTTGTCTTGGTCAGGGAATTGTATCCAGAACTTAATTGACCTTTGCTATAACGAAAGATGAAGGGGCTAGAGGAGCAAGGGAATAAAATGACGAAGAAAGAAGGGGAGACGAGAGAAGACTGAGGGGGTAGGAGACAATAGGCTCTTTTTACTGTTGTTCAGTGGCAGAATCAAAGCCACGTACACACTATTTGCGTATGTCTATCTTGAGATTGAACAGAGAATGATCACTAGACTAGGAACATGAGAGTTCCTGGTTTACCACCTGAATAAAGGGAGCAGACAACTCCGCCACACTCCACAAGCAGAATGATGATCTCTTTCAGTAGAGACCGTCCACCTTCTACTGATCAGCAGTATCTGGAGTGGTGGATAGTCATTAATAGAATGGAAAATCCCATTAAAAACTGGTGATGTGCACGGTACACTCTGTCCAATGATTTAGGAGATAGCAGTGAATCAAAGAGTATAAGATTACCCTAAGAAGAGCAAATATTACATTGTTATTCGGGTAGGTATTAATGAGATATTCATAGTTCGTTTATTCTCAGTACATATTCTGCACTATGTGACGCCTATCTACATGTACGTATATCTGTAATTATTATATATGCAGAACAATAATCATGTGCCAAGGCTAACAAGAGCCACAGCAAACAGTAGTCTATCCAAAATATTTGTTAATAAAAGTAGACAGCACAGTGATACACTGCATCATGTCTATCTCAAGTCTTCAGCCGAGAACATGCCCTACAATAGAAATGCACAGCAATTTACAATACATTCAGAGCCCAACAAGGTGAGGCAATAACAGCCGCAGTACAGAGTGATATCAGCCAGTTCCACCAATAAGCTGCCATAGCTAAGCAGGTTGACACATTTGAGAGTATAAATGTCTTATTGAACTTAAAAAGTACAGTAATATATGCGAGTTATCCCCCCCTCCTTAGCTGCACAGCTTATCGACGAGGATGACTAACTAACCTTAGCTCGTCTCAAAATAGAGTCCTTGGACGCATCGTATGGGTTGTCTTTGCTTGGGATCTCTAGCACTGCTGGTATTGCCTGGTTGTAACTGTCTAGAATGTGTCTTATCATGTCAGCTACCTAAATCAGGCAGAGGGACGACTAGTTACATGGGAGACAAATCCAGTCAATGTTGCCGTAGCCACTGAGCCTGGTTATAACAGCACACCGACAATTATAGGAGGACTGCAGTACTTACATGCTGGTTGATGAGGATGATGGCTACGTCATCCCTGTTCACGAATGACTTGAACGAATCCTCAAGCTCACCAATACTGGTGTCTAAAATTGACAATCATATTGTAAACTTGATGGATGGTCAGGTACTAGCAGATGGAATGAAATGTTACCTTTATTCACTACCAGAAAGTTTGGTGTCCTCGTTTTGTTGACCTCTCCAATTCCACCCAGCAAGAAACCAGTTACAGTGTCCTTTGGAAAAGGAAGCAAAGAATGAAATAATATAAAATTTCCTGTAAAAGGTCGCCTATACCTATACTTGTGCATGTGTATTTTAGAAATCTGACTTACTTCATCGCCAATGATAGCCAATAACTTTCCCTTTTGTGCAGAGTGTGCCATTGCCACTGTTGTACTGGCTCAAAACCGCTTGCTTACCAATAAATAACGGGAGAAGATGAAGATAGCAGATCCTCTACACACCACAATCGGAAGTCACATGAAAACAAGGGCCGACGATATTTCACGGTGACGAAACGATGGTAGAATTTCGTTGCTAAACCAAAAATTAATCTATATATATAAACTACCGCGAGTCAATTGGTCCTCTGTTTTCTGACCTTGACCGTATCGTGAGGGGTGAAAACGCTCTTTGACATGCTTTTGAAAAATAACGAAATAGAGGAAAACTATTATTATGCAGTAAAAATAGATAATTTTATATTTTAGAGACTATAATGCTTTAATTATATATAGGGATATAAACTATGTTACCCTAGTTCAAAGGATTATTTCCTCGAAAGGTTCATCGAAGCCACCATATTGATGCCAACTATACACATAAGAATCGCCGACAAGAGTCACCTCGCCTCGTGAACTCCTCTTCGTCGTGAATCCAAAGAGTGAATCTGAATGAAGCGCTGTCTGGAGGAGAGATACACGCGCATGTGAAGAATACCGCTCATCACTTGATTTTGGTTGTCGACGAAAAAACTAAGGTGATGCAGGATCGGTCAATTAATCATTGCTGATTCATCATGACTTCCACGGTACTTGATCGCGCATGCTGTTTGACAGTGGTGTTAATCCTCCTGATAGGTGGCCATGCGAAAACTCAAAGTTTCCTCTTCGCTTCTCAGTCATTCTGATGGTAGTGGACAAGTATCGCACGGTTTGACGTCAGCCTTAGCATCCATCAATGGACCAGATCAAGTACGAACCACCACCATTGACGTATACAGTCATGGTTATGGCTACCCTATCTAAACGTTGCTCTACATATTGGACTATTTGCCACAGTTATATGTACTGTAGGTTTACTAGTATGTTCTTCTAAGGCCAAAACTTAATTGCCTAACTGCTACATCCTCAGATCTGTGGATGCTAAACTACCTCAACAAAATGAGGTGTATGATTTTATCAGCTAATGTCAAAATTGAACTGGTCGGCTGATGACAAAACCAGCTAACATTTTTTGCAGCGGAGTAGATAGTCCATTCAAGCTCTCTTGCCAACGCTTCTCATCTTATATACTGTAAATCCAAATACTTAAACTGACAAAATATCATAGCGTTTTGCTCAAATTGGCAGTATTTTTAATATTAACAACGCCTAGGTTTTCACCGATTTCCTTTGAGCTTATATATAACATAAAGAGCTATAAAAAATATAGCATGGAACTTAAATAGCGTTTTTTCTTCAAGTCGCTATTCTTATGAGGTAGCTAAAATATTTGGGTTTACAGTATAAGCTTACCCTTACCTCATATGGCAGCTGCACCATTGTTGTTTTGCTGCTAAGTCTATGATTTGTGTACTGCACAGGTCAGCAGTCAGAAGGAGAACATAGAACGATCACGCATTGAGGTCCACTATCAGAGTAAGAGTGGAGCAACATGCTGCAAGGATAGAGATTACGAGTCATTCATTAAATCCATATGTGATGAAGTCATAGCCAGCAGACTCCACCCTAGGACCTCCATATTAGTGTCAGTAATAGAACGGCATGACGATGGATGCTTACTCCCCTGTGCTGTGAATGCTACTGTAACCGCACTAATAGATGCAGGAATCCCCATGAACTTCTTGGCTGCTGCGGCCATGTGTGCTGTGGATGAAGATGGACAAATAACCATCGACCCTAACAGAGACGCTGTAGAGGCGTCTGTGGCCACCGTGACTGTAGTGTTGGATAGTAAAAATCGTCAGCTGCTCGCTGCCAAAACATCTGGCTCTCTATCCTCGAAGACCCTTAATAAGTGCATCAGTGACCTCACTGACTCGTGTACTGACATTTTTGTAGCTTACAAGTCTCTCTTGACAAACAATGTCTATGAGGGATGAAGAACATGTATTCTTATTATAATAAACTGTACAACTGTGGAATAAGCTTGGTAGGTGTTACTATGTAGGTCTTTACTCATTGGCAGGTTCCTCATCATCAAGAATCGAGGAACCACCAGGATCTGCACAGTCATCTACACTTGACATCACTTCAGCAGGTTTTTCTGCTGTTTTGGATGGTTCTAGAGGCTGAGAGTCTGGCCGCTCAGAGATAGTGGGTTGTGAATCCAGACTCTGCTGGTTGGGCCGCTCAGGGCCAACAGTAGTGACGATTGGAGGTTGTACAGTAATGCGAGATACTGGCAGGATGGTATTGGACTCGAGTTGACCTAACTGGTGGATATCAGTACTGCCAGTGTGAGTGGCGGCCATCCTGATCACTGGAGTATCACCTGCCTTGGTGGAGCCTAGCACTAGAGAAATAGTCTTCGATCCAGAACCATCCGACGCGGCGAGGAGCTGGCGCGAGATGGATGACCCAGCAGATACTTTCACTTTTTTGATCAGCGATTGCCCTGGGGACGGAGAAGTGTTGCGTTTTGGCAAAGCCGTCTTGCTGGGTGACTCTAAGTTTGATGCTGCGACCTTGTACTTCATGCTCGATGGTACGACTGTTTGGCCGTCCATTGAGAGGAGATGTCTAATCTGCTGAGACCCACCAGTGCTTTCGCTGTTGGAAGAGCTAGTAGGCCGAGTAGCTGCACCGCTGACAGACGCAGATTGCCCAGAACTAAGTGTGAAACTAGCACCGGGAGGGAGTGATAGCAGATGTCGTGTTGTCTCGTAACTACCACCTACCACTCGCGACTGAGTGTAGCCTTTGAGCACACCCAGATTGAGTAGCTCTCTCGCCTTGTCCATACTGATAGCATAAGTTTGACCTGGTGGGATAAGATAGCGTAATATGATTGGTGCAAGTCTGCAACTGCAAACTACTGCCAAAATCAAGTCTATTCATACCTACGGCACCAAATAACATAAAATGGAATTTTTATGCGTAGAAAATTTTTGCAATCTAAAGGCCGGGTCACACTAGACGTATTTTCAAGCATCAGTTGCCGTGACCATTTTCCATACAGCCAGCAGTGTCCACACTAGACATGGCCCAGCCTTTACATCAACATTTTTTTCAACCTTTTTATTGCTCTCTGCAGAGCATCATATCTCTCTTCTCAGAGACAGAAATAAATAATAATGATAAATACATCTATCTAAAATGACATCCAAAATAAATGCGCTTTGAACGCCAGGATTCTCAATTCGCAGAACAATTCTGTTTTACAGCAATGGTTCTCCTTCTGTTCTTTTACTTTTCCATTGCAAGACTAATCAATAATCAAACCAGCATTAGTGGAAAACGCAAGGGTAGGTTATTGTTAGTATTCCAGGTTTTACAGAACACAGTTTAGAAATGCCGTTTAGCGAGAAGCTGGACTCACCAGAATTGCCGCTGAGCTGTACGTAGGCAGGTAGTTCCGCCTTGATGCTGTCCTCCGTGTTAGACGCTGCCGACGACGGCCGGCTGTCACGAGTGGCTGGAATCCTGTCCAGCGGCTCCTGTTTTATCTTATCCTGGTTTGGAGACGATCTCCGGCTCTCGGGAGAGACATTCAGACACGGCAGAGACAAGCTACAGGGCATAGATCAGTCAGGTTAACAAGCGGCAACCTGCAGTGACTCGAATTGTAGTGTGATCAGCAGACCTCATAGGCTTCAACGCGGCCAGAGATCCCTGAGAACTGCTCGACATACTCAACTGCCCTCCGGCAGCCGTCTCTCCGCCCACGTCTGCCACTATAGCTGATGAACTTATCGATATGGTCTGGGGCTCCTCTAGTCGCAGCTGTTTCTTTGTCTTCTTCCCTGCACGCATTTAATTACTAGCAGAGCACTGTAAGACATATCATTCAGGAGTTCAAGGATCAAACCTGCAATGGGGCCTTTTCTTTTCTTTCCAGCTGAGAGATGCTCGGACTTGTTCTAAAGCAAAGTATAGCGCAGTGAGTACTGTTTGAACTGAGTTTCCATTACTGTACATTGGAATATTTTTTTGCTGGAAATTATTTGCAAAAATGCCAGAAGACTGAGAACATTTTGTGACCGATAAGTCCATGACTGTACTATCCATGACTGCTCTGTATACTGTCCCTCCACCAGGTATCCATCAAAAACTTAGCAATCATTTTTCGGTGATTATGAATATTTGCAAAAAATCTCCCATGTCAAAAATATTCCGGTTTACATTTTACCATTTTGGTTCAAAATTATTACAATAATCAATAATCAATATTTGAGCCTCAGTTTCTAACAGCTGATACATGCCGGTATTTGAATCACAATCTCTGGATATCAACAGTCTATTTATCAAATTTTGACTTATATTCTCAGTTTGGCTACAAATATAAATGACAGTATAACTTTGAGTTGGCCTGACAGCGTGGAGCAGGTGCTACCTTATTGACAGACATCTTGTAGGTGCTCTTCATGTACTGCTTCTTGTGCTTCAGTGCATCGCCCATGCCAGGTGTCTGAGAGAGTGGGATCGCACTCGCTATGGCAGCAGTAGTCGACAGCAACTGGTTCAAATAGCTGTGGATCTCAACCTTTAGTCAACAGGCAACATGAATCAGAGTGGCAAACAAGCAAACACATTAAAACGTGTGGTCAAACTGTCACACCCTTATACGCTTGTCCACCATACTCTGGGTGACGCCACGCTCTTTCTTCGTCTTGAAGTTGACGTTGAGGTTGTTGTTCGCGCCGCCGACAACAATCAGGCTGTTGTGGGCTCTCATGCGTTCTCGCATGTTTTCGAGTTCACTGATTGGGCAGTTGTGAGCATTTTCTCCGACCACAAACAGCGTAGGAGTTGCTGAGTCCATAATGACATCATCAGCATCCTTGAAGAGTGAGAGAGGGACACATAACTAGGCTGACACAACGGTTCAGTAAGCACATAGTAGACAGGTATACTCACACCACGGAGACCGTTAATACCGAGCAATGGGTAGCCAAGGGCAATGACAGCAGCCACCTTCTCTGATGCTGCCACCTATAATATGCCATACAAGTACAAGTGATGTTGGTCCCTCACTGATGGAATATGTATCAACTGATAGAGTCATACGTAAGTAGCAAGCAGAGCTCCGAAATTCCAACCAACCAAAACGATTGGTTTCTCTGGTGTCTGATCAACAGTCTGTAAAAAAGAGTATACCATATAGCTGCTGCAATTTTACAGAAGGATATGACATCATAGACAACCGTACCTCTGCAATGGTCATTCTAACAGCCATGACCATGGAGTCAAAGCATGACCACCTGTCGGTGGGTGTCATGGAGCTGTGACACGGAGCGTGTATAACCTTGGCCATGCTCGACAGCTGGGTGTTCCATTGCTTAAACCGGCGCGGCTTCACAGACACCAGCTGCTTGTCCAGTTGTGGAATTTGAGGCATCACCAGGATGACGGCGTTCCTCGGTAGTTTATCCTGTCATGGAAAATACTGAAGGTGTAAGAGCAGACAACTCTTAATAATGTTTGATTTTGATCAAATCTTGGCACTGGACGTGAGACAATAACTCTCAAAGGAAAACTCTTGGAATGCGTTTTGCCGACTATTTTCCATACAGCATTGAGAGAGCGCAAAGCCTAGCATCGTAAATACAACCCGGTCTCAATTTCACGATAGATTTCATGATATGCTACGAAGTGAGGTCATGTGAGGGAGCAGTGTTGAGATCATTTGACCTTCTGATGCTATGATGCTATATGGGAACTAGGCTTTCGTAACTTTTGGATGATTTGTGACGGTTCTCGTAAATATCTGAGTTTAGAGTAAACTACTGGGGAGGTTTATGACGTAAGCGAGGAGAGCGCCACAGGTAGATATCAGAGAGAGGATATACCATCTTCGATCGGTTAGACAATGCAGTCATAGGGTCCCAGGGTCGCTTGAGAAGCAAGTCCAATGCCTCGATGCAGGTGGGTCCGACGCGTTCGGCATACTCAGACGATTTGATCATACCGTCGATCAGCACTGGACACTGAAACCACAGCCAAACTCGGATCGATATCGTCATGTCTACCAGCTTATAGACTGTCAGGTCATGCTGAATAGTTACATACCAATGCATGCCAGTGAGAGAGGACCTATACTAAGCATCTGTACATATACAGTTATTGGTGCCACCGTTATTGGTGCCACCGTTATTGGTGCCACCGTTGTTGGTGCCACTGTTTATTCGTGATGGCCTGTCATCGATTGCGAGGTGCAGCCAGATATCAAGGACCTACCTTTGACTTCAGTGCTTGCAGGATCTCCAGGTAATCGCTGAGTAGTGAAGGGGGCAGCCGCTCCATGCTCATGGTGTGCAGCCACGAAATAACCTCCATATCCTACATGGCAATCAGTTACAGGTAGAAGTGCATAGTGGCAGCGGCAGTAGCGGATGATCTACTGACCCACGACACACTGGAGAATATCTGGCGCACTCTCTTGGCATGCTTGTCACAGTAGATTCTCCTGTGGATGGGTTCATCAACAGTGCTAGAGTGCGCGAGTCGGGCTAGTCTGATTGACATGAGTACTTTGTAAACCCGATTGAACACCTTGTTCTGAACGGGTGACCATCCAATCCTGTACATACAGATGTGCAGGGAGTAAGAAATATGGCTGTGAATAAAAAAGCCTGAAATATCGATGGATCACATCTGTCTGGTTACCGGTTTATGGGCTCATCATGGTTCAGAAGTTGAGGTCGTGCGAGTTTCATATGACGTTCGCACTCTGTCATCAGTGTTTTAATCTTTGACATCTCAAACAGTGACTCTTTTGCGCTGTCGACAGTCTCGACATCAATCTCACCATCATCACCAGTCCAATCACTACGCTTTCTGTATCAAAATTATGGGGAAATACTGCGACTGAGGCTAAAACAAAATGCTTTTGGATAAAATAGTCTAAATGAAGCTGACACACCTAAATACATGTAACATAAAGGCTGTTGGCATGTCTCTGAACATATATCCAGCCTGTGGATGATTTTAAGACACAAAAGTAGACGATAGAAGTATAGGAGAGGTAGTGAGAGTGTATTGGTTGGCAAGTTGGCAGGTGCCAGTGTCTCAATGAACAGCTCATCACTCACTACAACGCTGTGAACAACGAAACTTACGGGTTTAGAGGCTTTGAAGAACTTATTTCTTTTATCCACAGCAAATATTTCGCAGTTTCAGCGTGGCTTAGGTCAGACTGACTATTCCAGGATTTCGAGTAGCAGTGGTCCAGTGCAACCACATCGAGTTCTTTAAGATCATCTTTTGACGAGCAATGAACATTTGCAATTCCGCCACTCTTAGGACCAGTACCGAAGGCATCCCGTTTCTTGTTCATAGCTCTACCCATTCAGTCATAAATAAATGATATCCCTAGCGCAGCTGTTTGCAGATCTAATAATTCTACTTGTCGTTTTCAGGCCCTTTCTTTTGATGACTATCGTCTTCAAAAAGCAGCAGCGTACAGGTAGCAAAGGGAGGGCCTTTTTGTTTAGGTCCGCCTCTTCCAGCACCGCAGCGAATAACAAGGGGACACAAGTCCACTGCACCAGGGTTTCCTATCGCGCCGTCTTGTCGAATGTTTTGAACTCGCTAGCTGAACGATGATCATACGTCTGCATAATCTGCACATCGAAGTGGAATTCAGGTAATTTCAGTACGATTGATGTATAATATAACCGCCATCGATACTTATAGTGATCCATGAGTCTGGTATACATTGAGAGACGTTGGCTGGGGTATAATTATCGCGTGACTTGAGTTGTTGACATCTCAGTTAGTAGCGTGAGCATTACCCACGTGTTTGTAATCAAACATGATATCGTCTTCATGGAAGGTACCGTATATATCTACTAGGCTGTAGTAGGTTACAGCTGTGTGAATATGATAATCGATGGAAGACTGGTTTTTCGTGTATGTAGCTCTCAGCCTTGCATGCACGTTCCTTTCTCATAATCTAACCACATAATCGTATTTGATCATGTTTTGGCTCTATTTCAGTCTCTATCCCTAGTATCCAAGCAGCTAGCTATGATGCGCAAACGACAGAGAATTGATCCTCCAGAGGACAAGATCCCATTTGATTGGGAGCAGATTGGTGACCTTTACTTGCCAGTCATATACAGAGATGGGAGGCGGTATTTGTCTGTTCGAATTGTTGAGCTGAAGCTTCTTTCCAGGTAGCCAATTCACTGGGTCTCAGATCCACTGGTACAGGCCATTGACTGAAAGCTTGTGTAAATTTAGGTTTCCTGCCTACATTCCTATGGAACTCCAAATGAAGAAGTGCATAAGCTACTTCATGACAAAGAAAGAATGCCTGGTGTTTGATGAGATCAATATCCAGTTTGCGAAAGGTGAATTCGGTCGCGAGCACTTCAACTGCAATGACATCATTGTGGAGTACGAGGAGTTTTGCGAGTTTTTCGATTTCATCGAGGACTGTGTGATCAGCACCGCGGCGCTGGAGCTCGGCTTCACCAAAGGCGGCTGGCTTCAGATAAACAACACGGTGAGTCCAAATTCACTAGGTAGTGGCCGTAACAGGGTAATGACTTGTGCAGCTGCTCTACGATCCATTAGGATGCTGATTCGATACCGCAGGGCTACTTCGGTGCCCACCGTTTGAATAACAAGGAGGGCTGCCAGCTCTCTCCTCAGAATGCTGTCGTCAGTCATTCGGGATCACCGTCTAAGTCCAACTGCATGACTGTTAGAGAAGGAATGCAGTGAGCCAGGAGTAATGATATTGTATTTATGCTGGTATACAGACAGCAGTGTAGGAGTGGTAAGGCTCAGCTGCCTGCCATCTTGCCCAGTGTTCACGGTGTCCCACCTAAAACATCACATCACTCAGTGTAATGTATTGGTGTGTATTGGTGATGTAGTAATGTGTATTGGTGATGTAGTAGTGTGTATTGGTGATGTAGTAGTGTGTATTGGTGATGTAGTAATGTGTATTGGTGATGTAGTA
>ERZ1740065.1295-NODE-1295-length-14854-cov-4.977904_pt1 | contig 14854 bp, 8 predicted proteins | sample MGYA00581738_ERZ1740065 | MGnify/ENA primary metagenome ERZ1740065 (study PRJEB43018, sample SAMN04849749) | marine metagenome | isolation source: floating plastic debris | place: Pacific Ocean | collected 2008-09-01 | study: EMG produced TPA metagenomics...
CGGCCCCAACACCCATCGCTTTCCGCTGGGTGACCTGGCTCCTCAGCAGATCGGCAATTTCTGGGTGGATACCTACCTCGATTGTACGGACAACATCGCGGGACAGACCTTTCAGATGGAGGCGCACATTTTTCCCGACAGCTTTTGCCTACCCCCACCCTCCCAGTGGGACGGTTCCCGACTGCGCGTCTCGGCCAATTGCGTCAACGATTCCCTCTTCTTCAGCTTGCGCAACGACAGCGACTCCCCGATGGGTACGGTGGCCAATATCCTCATTACGGAAGACGATGTCCTGCTCTTTGATGGCGGCTGGCAGGGAGACGCCAATAGCGATACCTTCCTCCTTTTTCCACCACAAGGAGCTACCCTGCGGCTAGCCGCCGAGCAAGTCCCCTTCTATCCGGGTCGTAGTTTTCCCTCGGTAGCCGTAGAGGCCTGTGGCACCGACAGCAATGGTGACATCAGCCTGGGCTACGTCAATCAGTACCCCAGCGATGACCAGGACCCATTTGTCGACATCCTTTCGCAGGTGAGTCGAGAGAGCTACCCGAACCGCCACTTAGAGGCCTATCCCGAAGGCTACGGCCCGCAGCATTTCATCCTGCCCAGCACTGACCTGAAGTATTTGGTACGGCTTTCCAACACCAGCTCCGATACGGTTTACCAGGTCGTCCTCTTCGATACGCTCTCGCCCTTTCTACAGCCCGCGAGTATCCAGATGGGCGGCAGCAGTCACCCTTACATCTGGACCCTCAGCTGAGTGGGTAGCCTGCGCATAGCCTTTGAGGACGTGGTGCTGCCCCCCGCCACGGTCGACCCACTGGCCGCTCGACTCTTCGTACAATACCGAATCGATCAGCTTCCCGACAACCTGCCGGGTACGGTGATCCAAAACCGGGTAGGCTACCGGATGGACTTTAGCCCCTACCCCGTCAATACCATTATCGAACATATTGTTGAGGGTGATTTTTTACCCGCACTCCAAATGATGTCGATTGAGGGGCAGATTCAAAATCAATTGGGTTTGCCACTCATCGACCTTCCTTTGCGGCTGGAGCCGCTGGGACGTAGTCTGCGAAGCGATCAAGACGGATACTTTGCTTTCGAAGCCCTGCCTTATCACCCCGACTACAATCTATACATCGACCGCCAGGCCATCGAAGCGGTCCAAATCAGTGCGCACGACCTCTTCTGGATGGCCCGCTACCTGGACCAGCCCGAGCTGGATCGCCCCCGGCGCTGGTCACTCCTGGCAGATGTTGACCGTAACGGCCGGGTCAACTCGCAAGATTTGGGGCAATTGGAGCAACTGCTGCTCCGCACGGATAACCAGGCCGGTGAAATCAAAAACTGGTATTTCCTACCCGGCCGAGCCCCCCAGGAGACGGACGGCCCAAGCGATAGCATTGTCTTGCGTAACCTCATTTCCAATAACCAGATTGACCTCATTGGCCTCCTGGCTGGCGACGTCGACGGAGAACAAAACTTACCCAATGCTTTCGAGCGGGTCTTACCCTTTTCCCTCCAACTGCTAGCCGGAACCACCGAGAACGAGAGCGTAGTTTACCTCTACCCCCGGGAGCGGGTGGCCTTGCGCTCCGGGCAGTTGAGCATCAGCTACGACGCCGACCAGTACGAGCTGCGGGAAGTAAGCTCCCCCCTAGCCGAGACCGACCCCAATATCCACTGGGCGTACCACGATGATGGGCGGGGCCTACTCAACCTCTGTTGGTACCGACGGGGAGCGGATCAGGTACTCGACCCAGCCGTGGCCCTGGCGACTTGGGAACTGCGTCACAAGGCGGACCGTAGCACTACATTGGTTCCCCGAATCAAGATCGCGGCGGAACCCTTGGTACCGGAAGCGTACGTCTGGTCGGAGGCTGCGGGACGAGCCCAGCGTTGGCGCATCGTGAGCCAGGACGATGCCGTAGCGGGAGACCGCCCCATCCGTTGGAGCGTTCGCCCCAATCTACTTAGCGCTAACGAAACGACTCACATCTATCTTTCTTTGGCGAGTAGCAGTACCGTGTCTCTGGCCCTACACGAGGCCAGTGGCCAGCCACTCCTCCAATTACACGACCAAGAATTGTTGCCCGCGGGAGACTACCTCCTGCCCCTAAGGCTCGACGAACTCAGTAGTGGCATCTACTACCTCCGCGCCCGGGTGGGCACGGCTACCGACACCATTGAATTAGTAGTTTACTGATCCACCACCTTACGAACCCATTCACGAAAACTTCTATTCTGACGATTTGACTTCCAAGCATTTGGGGGGCGGAATCCCAGGACTCCTTTTACCGTCTGCCCTACGAGTGGAGTGCTCCACCCCGTGGAGACCCTGCCTTCGTTCGCCCGGTTCGCTCGGCGACCGGGAGGACCTATCTATCGACATAAATTAGCACTACTATACCTTAGATTAATTAGGTTATGATCGCCGGACCTTGGCCAAGGTCCGGCTTTTTGTTTTCAACTCCGTTCGTCCAGCTGCTCCAACAACCATTCGTGCTCGGCCAGGACGCGGGCGTTGAGGATGTCCCGACGCAGCGCAAAGCGTTTTTCAACTTCGTCGGGGCCCAGGTAGAGCAAGCGGCGGGTAAAGCGGATGAAATTGGAGAAATTGGTCTGGTGGTAGCTGAGCATTTTCTTCCGATTGATCAGGGCCCGAAAGCTGGCCAGGAGGGCCTCCACCTCGTCGTAAGCCCCGAGTTCGTAGTACATTTTGAGGAGGATGACCTTGGCGCTAAAGTTGAGCAGGACGTCGGACTCGTCGACGGCGGAAAGGTGGTGGAAGGCCGCTTGGTAACGCTGTTGGCGGTAGAATAATTTGGCGAGGTTGTAATTGTAGGTGGGTTGGCGAAAATCTCGATCGAGGTGATCGCGGTAATCCGTGATAAAGGATTCGGCCCAGGCGTATTCGTCGAGCTTGAGGGCCAGCCCTACGATGTTGTTGTAGGTAAAGCGGGACAGGAGGCCGTTGCTAAACAGCAGCTTTTGTCGGAGTCCAAGCCGGTAGAGGTGCAGGGCTTCGGCGACGTAGCTTTTGGCGCCTCGGTTGAGTTGTTGGATGCAAAAGTTGATGCTCAGTTGGAGCAGATCGCGCGATTCGCTTTGGGAAAAACGCGACTCCTGAGCAAAGAGCTGATTTTTAAATTCTTGGAACAGGTCGTCCCGCTCCTCGGAGAGGGCCCGGTAGCAATAGAAGTAGGTAGCGATGGCGGGATCCTGGAGGTGGTGGCTGTCGGCGAGGTATTCGAGCAGGTGGGGCAAAAAGCTGTAATCGTACTCCACCTTGTAGACGCGCTGGTGGGCCAGGTACATACAACTTTGTTTGAGTTTGCGTAGGATGATGGAGGCATCGAGGGCATTGCCCAGGTCCTGTAGGTTGTTGGCCTTGGTGCGCTTTTGGGTTTGGAGGTACACAAATTTTTCGTACTCCAAGTCGTAACGCTGATCGAAGAGCTGTGGACCGAGGGGCTGGGTATCGAGGTACTTGCGAGCGCGTTGCACCGACTGTTGGTAGCGTTTGAAGAGCCGTTTGTCGCGGTAGATGCCGACCAGATAGGTATGGCGCAGGGCGGGATTGGCGCGAAATTTCTTGTACACCAAATAGGCCTCGATACAATGGAGCAGATCCGACATGAGCTGGCGCATCGCTACGTCGCGGTAAGGTTGTCCCGGGAAGATTTGTGCGTAGACCTCCGTTTTATCCCATTCTGGCCCCACTGTCGTTCGGTGTTGCAGGAGGTAGTCCCACAGCGCCCAAACTTCCGTACGTTGGTTGACAAAAGGGGATCGCAGCCATTTATTGAGGGCTCTTTTCTCCGTTCCACTCAGGGCGTGGAAGACTTCCATCAATTTACTTTTCCACATTTACTTACCTACATTTTTTATTAAAAATATCTATTTTACCGTACTTTTCAAGTTTTTACCTGCCTACAAATCAACTTTTGTGTATTTGTGGCTTTCCGACTTTTGGAGCATCTTTAGACTGTAAATAGAGAGACGAGCGGTTTTGAGTGGCTCCTAGAGGTCCTCCTCAATTGCTCTCCCGCACCGATTGACACCACGTGAAAAAGGCAACAAACTATGGATAATCAACATCTAAGCCGGTTGATTGTACTGTTCCTATGCGGTATCGTAATGAGTAGTGCGCCACTGTTTGGGCAGTGGGAAACCCTGGCTTTTCCGGGCGCTGGCACACCCTTTCCCGATATCAACGATGTCGCTTTCTTCGACGAGCAGCAAGGAGTGGGCGTGGGGAAAGGGGGCGTCATCGTACGGACCGAAAATGGTGGCGAGAGCTGGACGGTGATTCCCAGTCCGGTGAGCATTCAGGACCTGAGTAGCGTCCGCGTCATTGAGGGCGCCACCGCCATTGCCGTCGGCCACGCCAATACCTTACCTACGCCCTGCGGCAGTAACTCCCAAGCGGGGGTCGTGCTCCTCAGTCAAGACGGAGGCCGAAGCTGGACCAATATTCTCACGACCAATTACCACCTCCTCGACTTCCATTTCCCTACTGCCGAGACCGGCTACATCGCAGCCGACTGCGGTCGGGTACTCAAGAGTACGGACGGTGGTCACAACTGGGCCTACGTCACCGATACGGGCACCGATGCGGTGGGTCAGTCCATTTACTTTGTGGATGCGCAAACCGGCTTCGTCAGCCTGCGGGCGGGAGTAGCGGGAGTGACGGGATTGTTCAAGACCGAGGATGGAGGAGATAGCTGGACCGATATCGCCCCCAGCGGGTACACCACCCAATACGGTCACGCCATCTTTGTAGATAGCCAGCGGGGTTATTTTACCGCTGAGGGCGACTTACTGGAGACTACCGATGGCGGATTGAATTGGAATTTACTCATCGACAATGCCGTCTCCGCCCGGCTGTTCCGATCACCCAATGGCGATTGGTACCACAGTTCGGCGACTTTTCCCAACTTGACCTATTTTACCCTCGACGGCAGCACCACCGAATTTCAAGTCGCCAGCGACCCCGCCACGGATAATTTTGTCCGGGCCAATTCCCTCGCCTTCACCAAAGACTGGATCTACGCCGTTGCCAACGGCCATTTTTACCGCACCCAGCAGCTGGGGGGCAGCCCCGAGTACCACTACCTGGAAGGACGCATTGCCCGCGATGGCAACGGCGATTGCCAGCACGACAGCACCGAGGTGGGATTGGCCAATTGGGTGGTCTGGGCTTCCGGTTCCTCCGGCATCTCCTGGACCCTGAGTGACAGCAGTGGCGCCTATGCGTTCCGCCTCGATACGGGTAGCTACGAGATCCAACTTTTTGCCCCTAACGAAACCTGGTCCATCTGCCAAAATAATTTTAACCTCGACCTCAGTACGCCGCTGGGCCGTACCGTTCGACACTTCAGTACGAGCAGCCCCGCGGACTGTCCCCAGCTCCACATCGCCCTGCATTCCGGGCCTTTGCTGCGCTGCCAGGACAACCGCTTCTACCTTCAATACGACAACCGGGGCAGCGGTACGGCAACGGCCGCCACGGCCACCCTAACTTTTGACCCTGCGCTCCAACTCGTAGGCAGTAGCCTTCCCGCTACCAATCCCGCGCCCCGGGTCTACGAATTTGCCCTGGGCGATTTGCCGACCGATAGCAGCGGCCAATTTTGGGTAGATGCCTACCTCGATTGTACCAATGGAAACAACGGCCAGCCCACCTTACTGGGCCAGACCCACTGCGTGGAGGCCAAAATCCGACCCGACTCGGTCTGTACCCCCACCAACCCCGCCTGGAACGGAGCGGATCTCGAAATCAGCGGGACCTGTCGGGGCGACTCGGTCGTGTTTATAATCAACAATAAGGGCATCGCCGCCCTCGACCAGATCGTCGATTTCGTCATCATCGAGGACCACGTCCTGTTGACTGGGGGAACGATCCCCAGCGAGCTGGGGCTGGGCGATACGAGTTTTGTTTACCATCCCAACGGTTCGACCCTGCGGATGGAAGTCGACCAAGTTCCCTTCCACCCGCGCCGTAGTTTTCCCTCGGCCACCGTCGAAGCCTGCGGGACCAATCCCCAGGGAGGGGTCAGCTTGGGCTACGTTACCCAGTACTCGGAAGACGATCAGGAGCCCAGCCTGGCCATCCTTTGTCAGGAAAGCAGGGAGGAACCCACGGCGGTTCTCCTGGCGGCCTATCCCAAGGGCTACGATATCGAGCAGTACATCACGCCCGATACCGACCTGGAATACGTCATCCATTTCCGCAACGATGGGCCCGATACGGTTCGTCAGCTGGAAATTTTTGATACCCTTTCGCCCTTCTTGGATTTGACCCGGATCCAGCCCCCGGTAGGCACCCATCCTTTCCGGTGGGCATTGCTACCCAGTGGCGTCCTGCATTTTACTTTTGATCAGATCGTTCTGCCCCCCAGTGGTCAGGACGTCGACCGAGCTTATGGTTCTATACAATTCAGTATTCCTCAGTACCCCGGCAATGTGCCGGGGACTTTAATCGAACAACGCGTCGGAATCGTAATGGATTACGAACTGCGCGCTACTGCTCAGTACGAGCACCTCATTGAGACAGATTTTTTACCCCCACTGGGCAATGTGTCCATCAACGGGACCTTGCAAAATAGCCTGGGCCTCCCCATGGTAGAGGTACCGATCAATCTTGGCGATGGGGGGCCAGTCGTGCTAACGGACTCGGTGGGCCACTTTTCCTTTGCGAATGTTCCCTACCAGAATCGCTACCGGCTTTTTCCCCAGAGCGCAGCGATCCTCAGGAGCAGTACCGCCCACGATCTGTACTTGCTGCACCACCACTTCGACGGTCGAACTTTTGAAAATCCCGTACAGCGTTTTCGCGCCGACCTCAACCGGGACGACCGGGTCGACGAGCGGGACCGCGAACAGTTGCTGGATCGAATTTTATTTCGCCAGAGCAATTTGGAGTATCAGGAGCGTTGGCGTTTTCTCCCCCATCAGACGCTGCAAAATTTTCCACCTACGGGTCCGCGCGCCAACGAGATCATCAATCCCACCACCTTCAACGACTTGTCGATCGTGGCCCTCCTTCCAGGGGATTTGAATGGCGATTTGGAAAGTCAGATGGGGCAGCAGGAAACCGAGTACGACGGGGCGGGGCTGGTCCGCTTACAGCAATCGGTCAGCGTGGGGGACGATGGCCTTTGGGAGGTACAGCTCCGTACGGCGGAGGCGCGGGACTTGGAATCGCTCCAGTTGACGGTGGCCTACGCGGCCGATTGGTTGGAATGGGTTCCCGAGGAAGCGACCGACTCCGATCACTACTTGGTCCACACCCCGGTGGCGGGCAAGCTCACTGGTGCCTGGTGGAATCCAGCTTGGGAAGGCCGGATGGAAGGGGGAGAGCTTTTGTTGCGCCTGTACTTTCGCCCGCGGGATCCGGCGGCTAGTCCCCGGCAATTGGCCCTACGCCTAGCGGCCTTGCCTACGGTGGGAGAAGCCTACGGCCGGGCGGAAGCGACGGGAGAGCGGCAACGCTGGCCGGTACAATTGGAGGGTCCGCGTTATTACCAGCAAGCCGGAGCCGCCATCGACGTTCGCCCCAATCCGGGTCGGGCTGATGAACTGGAATTGTATTTGGGACTCCGGGAAGATACTGATATTACGTTGAGCATTTACAACAGTACGGGACAGACCGTCGCCCGCTTGTACGAAGACGCAGGGGTCGCGCGCGGGCAGTACCGCTGGCCCATTCCGGCGGACCAGCTCTCACCGGGCTTGTACTACCTCCGCTTGGTAGCGGCCACACAGCAGGAAGTCTTGCCCTTTGTAGTGTACCATTGATCCCCGGCTAAGCTAGGGTGTGTCTTACCAATAGTGTATTCGCAAGCTTGTGGCGATTCCGGCTGACGCCGGTAATCAGCCCGGGCCAGCTATGTATTCCCTTTTACAAAAATCACCAGTACCCATTCGTACACAAAACCAGAACTATGAAAATTTTACTGAGCAACATCATGATTTGCGTCTTAGTAAGCTTTACTTTTTCGGCAGCGGGACAAGATCACAGCCATTGTGGCTTTGATGACCTGTTTACCTTTGAGGAGCGATACACTATGGCCCAACGCAATGCACAGCGAATAGCGCAAAGCGCTCAAGAAAATAGTACCCAGCGAAGACAATCGATCAGTGTACCCGTGGTGGGGCACGCACTGCGTAGCGATTTGGGAGCACCCAGTGCTACCCAGGCTGACCTGCAAGCAGCTGTTGATAGCGCCAATCGATACTTGGCAGCCGCCGATATACAGTTGGTCCTTTGCAATGACATCACCTATACGACCAACGAAGATTGGTTTAATTACCTAAAAAGGAGTGACCACTCGGAGTGGGCCAATTTGGTCCATGTGAATGGGGTGGTGAACCTTTACATTTTTAACAAGGGCCAGAGCGATTTTGGCTTTTACGGTACGGTGGTCATCCGAAAAATTAGAATCAATGAAAAAACACTCGTTCACGAGTTTGGCCACACCTTCGGACAGATTCACACTTTTCAGAATACGGATATTCTGAATCCAGAGGCAATTGACTGCCCCATGTCTTTCCACGAGCTCGTCATTAGAAACGTCAACCTATCTCTGCCGTACCCCTACCCCAATTGCTCCCGAATGGATGCCAATACTCACCCCTATGATACTTACCCCTACGAGATCTGCAGCAGCAAGGACCTTACCGCTGGTGATTTGCTTTGCGATACCCCCGCGGACGCCAACCGGCTCAATCATTTTCAAACCTACAATTGTGCCTTTGACGACGTTCCCTCTCCCACCGGTAAGGACCTAAATGGAATGGATTTTACGCCGGATGTCACCAACTTCATGTCCTACTATGGGGAGTGTCGCAATAGCTTTTCAGGAAGTCAAATGATTGGTATGCGCGCAGTGGCCAGTACACTGAATAACTTCACCAACTGTGACCCGCGGGACGATCTCGTCCAGGAGGTCAACGAGAAAGTAGTACGCATGCCCAGTGGTACGGGAATCATTGACGTATCCGTATCCGTGGAAAACTTTACGGATGACGATTGCAATACGGAGACGGGCTTGGACTGTGTGGACTTGGCGACCGATCGCTTCGGTAGCTTCTACTGTAATTTTGCACAATCCGGTTTTGCTAGAGCCAACCTGACGAAGGAAGGTACCTGGCTCGATGGGGTTACCAGCTTTGACCTGGTCCTGATCAGCCGACATTCCCTGGGGACAGCAGCTCTGGATGGCTGGTCGCAAATCGCGGCGGACGTCAACAACAGTGGCAGCGTTACCGTGGCGGACCTGACCTTGCTCAGACAACTCATTTTATATTCCATCACGGAGTTGCCGGAAGGCAATGGCATCACCAGTCCCTGGCGTTTTTTCCCGGAGTTCATCCCGGATTTTGCACCGGAGCACTTCGTCCCTAACTTCCTGGAAACCCCCTTCAACATGCCGCCGAGTTATCCCTATCCTTACCCTGACTACCTCCAGAGTGATTGGTGCTATGAGGTTCCCGACCCTAACTTTGAGCTGATGGGTTTTCACGGTGTCAAAGTAGGGGATGTGAATGGATCGGCGGACGTCAATGGCTTCAACAACGGCTCCAATGACCGCAGCCCGGCTAGCCTTGCACTTTCCTTTCCTTACGCAGTGGACGCCAATCAATCGGTGACGGTGAGCGTAACTGCGGACAACTTCGAGGACATCAGCGCTTTTTCTCTTGGCTTGTTTATCGATCCTACGGTACTACAAGTGGAAAGTATCATTCCCGGTTCATTGCCCAATTATCAACTCAGCGATTTTGGGATCACTCAATTATCGGAAGGGAAATTGCGTACCCTCTGGTTGGCCCCCAGTACGCAGGGCCACAGCCTGAGTAGGGAGCAGGCTCTATTTCACCTTAACTTACGTACCCTCGCCCCCTTAAACGACCTGCTGCAACACCTCCAACTCCGGGAGGATATCCTTGGGGCCGAGTTCATCAACAGTCAACCCCTAGTGATTGAAAATCAGCTTCACCTAAACATTGCGGAGCAAGCACCAAGTCCCCAACCCAATGCGGATCACCGCGACCTACGCGTGGCTCCCAACCCATTTACCGACGAGCTTATTTTCCAGCTTAATGCCCCACAGGCCGAAGTGATTCAGCTGAGCATCTTTGACATCCTGGGACGGCTCATTCTCACGCAAAGCTATGAGGTACAATTGGGGCAACAGCAATTCAAGGTCAATCAGCTCAGTCAATTGCCACCGGGTACCTTTTGGTATCAATTGCGGGGGGAGCAATGGGAGGAACAAGGCCGCCTGATACATCGTTAGTAACCGGACTATAAAGTACCTCACTCACAAAGCACCAACAGCCATCCTCAAATATTTTTGATGGGAGGGCTAAACACAAAACCTAAGACCAAAACATAAAGCTAAACTCCGAGGCATTCCGTTCTTTATTTGTTGCTTTCGTCAATCAATGAGGAATGGGTGCCTCTTTTTGAGAAGTCATCTCAAAAAAATGACCACTCCCTCGCCAACAAAAACATTTTGAGATGGCTTTTAGTGGGATTTTTCGACCTCCTCCACCACGCGTCCTCCCCGCATTTCCATGATGCGGTCCGTCTTCAGGGCCAGTTCGCGATCGTGGGTAACCAGGACCAGGGTCGTGCCCGCCTCGCGGTTGAGTTCGAACAAGAGATCCTCTACTTTTTGCCCCGTATCGTCGTCGAGGTTTCCGGTGGGTTCGTCCGCAAAGAGGATGAGAGGTTCGTTGGAAAAGGCGCGGGCGATACAGACGCGCTGTTGCTCCCCACCGGAGAGCTGGGTGGGATAGTGGTGGTGGCGAGCCCCCAGGCCCACGCGTTCGAGCAAGTCGATGGCCCGCTGGCGGGCGTTCTTTTCCCCGCGCAGCTCCAGGGGGACCATGACGTTTTCGAGAGCGGTGAGGGTGGGGATGAGTTGAAAGTTTTGGAAGACGAAGCCCACGTAGCGATTGCGCAGGGCGGCGCGTTCGTCCTCGTTCAATTCGTCCAAGCGGACCCCATTGAGCCAGACGCTGCCCGCCGTTGCCCGGTCGAGCCCGGCACAAAGCCCCAAGAGGGTAGTTTTACCACTGCCCGAAGGCCCAACGATCGAAAAGGTATCGCCCGCCGCCAGGGAGAAACTTACCCGATCCAAAACGGTCAATTCTCCCGCCGCACCGGTGTAAGACTTGGTCAAATTTTTTACTTCCAACATAAAAGATAGGTATTTCAACAAATAAGCATCGACCCCGCGAAGGATCAATGCTTATTTTAACAAAGCCAGGGAGGATAAGTTTTAGAACTCGGCGCTGCCCGGAGTCCGTGGGAAGGGAATCACGTCGCGGATGTTGTTCATACCGGTGATGAACTGCACCATACGCTCGAAGCCCAGCCCAAAGCCACTGTGGGGAGCGCCCCCAAATTTGCGCAGCTCCAGGTACCACCACAGTTCCTCCTCGGGAATTCCGACTTCCTTCACCCGCTGTAAGAGCCGCTCGTGGCGCTCCTCCCGCTGCGATCCACCGATGACCTCCCCGATTCCCGGAAAGAGTACATCCATGGCGGCCACCGTCTTACCATCCTCGTTTTGCCGCATGTAAAAAGCCTTAAACGATGCGGGGTAATCCCGAACGATGACGGGCCTTTTGAATTTCTTTTCCACCAACCAGCGCTCGTGCTCGGCCTGGAGATCTTTGCCCCACTCCACTGGATACGCAAAGCGCCCTTTTTTGTAGGGCTTGGAGCTACGCAGCAAGTTGACGGCCTCGGTGTAGGTGATGCGTTCGAAGTCGTTTTCCACCACGAAGCGCAGGGTCTCCAATAACCCCATCGGCCGGCGTTCCTCCGCTTTCATTTGCTTTTCCGAATCTTTGATCCGCTGATCGAGGAAGGCGATGTCCTTGGGATAGTGTTCGAGGACGAAGCGAATGAGGTACTTACAAAAATCCTCAGCCAGGTCCATGTTGTCGTGAATATCACAGAAGGCCACCTCGGGTTCGATCATCCAGAATTCGGCCAGGTGGCGCGAGGTATTGGAATTCTCGGCGCGAAAAGTGGGGCCAAAGGTGTAGACCTTCCCCGGGGCCAGGGCGGCGATTTCGCCCTGTAGCTGCCCCGAAACGGTGAGGTTGGTGGCTTTGCCAAAAAAGTCTTGTTTCCAGTCGACCTCCCCGGCTTCGGTCAGCGGGGCGGCGTTGGGGGGAAAGGTGGTGACGTGAAACATTTCCCCCGCCCCCTCGGCGTCACTGCCGGTGATGATGGGGCTGTGTAGGTAGTAGTAACCCCGCTCGTGAAAGTACTGGTGGATGGCGTAGGACACGGCGTGGCGCAGGCGAAAGACCGTACTGAAGGTATTGGTCCGCATGCGGAAATGCGCGTGTTCGCGCAAGAACTCCATCGTTTGCTTCTTGGGTTGTAGGGGATAAGCCTCCAGGTTGGTAGCTCCCAAAATTTCGACCTCCCGGGCCATTACCTCCACCGATTGTCCCTTGCCCTGCGACTCCACTAGGGTCCCACGGACGGCCAAACAAGCGTGGAAACCAATCTGCTTGAGGGTCGCCTCGGGCATTTGCTCAAAGTCGACGACGATTTGGAGATTATCGAAGCCAGAACCATCGTTGAGGGCGATAAAACGGTTGGCGCGAAAAGCGCGCACCCAGCCTTTGACGAGCACTTCGGCTCCAATCGGCGGTTGGGCCAAGAGTTCGGCAATTTCTATTCTTTTTGACATGGCGTTTTAGGTTGTACGTGAGGGCTACTAAAAATGAGTTGCGAAATTAGTGATAATGCCCTAAAAGGTCAAGTTTTAGCCCAAGCACACCTTAGCTAAGTCAAAAATCGGCTGCGAAGTTCTGGGGTGGGAATCATACACTGGTCTTTTTCTCCAAACCAGCGGTAGCGACGGGCGGCAACGAAGTTGTAGGTGCGGTTGCGGATAAAGCGGGGGACGATGAAAAACACCTGGCTGAGGGGCCAGATTCCACCGAGGCCACTGGCGATCCGGAGGGCCGCGTCGGAGCGGAGGTAGGCCCGGCCGTTTTCCACCAGCACCACCGTATCGATGCGATCGGGATCCAGGCCGTGTGCCTTCACCAGGGCCCGGCCCGACTCCGATTGGAGAGCCGCAAATTGGAAGTGGCCTTCGGGGTCGCGTTGGATGACGAATTGGACAAAACCATTGCAGAGGTTGCAGACGCCATCGAAGAGGATGACGGGGTGGGTACCGGTGGTGGTCGTGGAGTCTTTCATAACAAATGAGCTTCTAGCTAAGTAACGTAGCGATTACCGATAGGTTGTGCTTTTTATCGAATATCGCCGCGATGGGAAAGGACAAATCGGGCAGTACAAAACTGCGGACTTCGCCGCCGTCGGACTTCTTGATGAGCCGGTAGGCACCGTCTTCCAAGTGGTACTGCTCCAGCACCCGATCGTCGGGAGAAATGATCCAGTATTCCTCCACCCCGTGGTTCTGATAATCTTCAAATTTGATCCCCCGGTCCCGGGATTCCGTTTTTGGGGAACACACTTCGACTACCAGATCGGGAGCGGGAAACGGACTTTGGTCCTTTTTAAAGTTTATCGCTTTTTCCGGGCGGAAATAACAAACGTCCGGTTCGTAATCGTTACGGGTAAGCGAAATCATGATTTTCTCAATCCCGACAAAGCCCAGGTCGTTCTGAGAAACGTAAATATTGAGTAGCTGGTAGAGCAGACCACTGTATTCGTTGTGCTGGTGTTTGACGGGAGACTGAATAATTATCTCTCCGTTGATGAATTCACTCTTATTCTCTTCGGTACTGATCAAGTTGTAAAAAGCAAGGCGCTTTTGTTGTTCTTCTGCCAGAGCAGTCTGCAAGGCAGCCAGCAGGGCCGGGGCATGGGGAAGGTCCAGGATTTGCTGCAACAGGCTTTCTTGAACGGACTTGGTCATAAACGAAGCGTTTAACCCAATTTAAACATTTTTCCACAAAAAGGCGCCCCTATTCAAACAGCGTCCGGTACAACTCCTCGATCTTGCCCACCGTCTGAATACGGATGTTGAAGCGGTCGGGGTCGAGTCCTTTGACGTTGTATTTGGAGATAAAAATCTGTTTAAAACCCAGGCGGTCCGCCTCCTGAATCCGTTGCTCGATCCGGTTGACCGCTCGAATCTCACCGGACAGCCCCACTTCCCCGGCAAAGCACACGTCGGCGGAGACCGCTACGTCCTGTAGCGACGAAATCAGTGCGCTGACGATGGCCAGGTCGATGGCCGGGTCATCGACGCGGATGCCCCCAGCGAGGTTGAGAAAGACGTCGTTCTGCCCAAATTGGAAGCCCACTCGCTTTTCCAGCACCGCCAGCAGCATACTCAGCCGCCGGAGGTCGAAACCCGTAGCGCTGCGCTGGGGATTGCCATAGACGGCCGTACTGACCAGGGCCTGGGTTTCGATCAACATGGGGCGCATGCCCTCTACGGTGGCGGAGACCGCACTGCCACTCAGGTCTTCGTCCTTTTGGGAAAGCAGCAGCTCGGAGGGGTTGGAGACCTCGCGGAGCCCACTGGCCTGCATCTCGTAAATGCCCATCTCGTCGGTGGAGCCAAAGCGATTTTTGATGGTACGCAGGATGCGGTAGGTGTAGTTGCGATCCCCCTCAAATTGTAGGACGGTATCGACGATGTGTTCGAGCAGTTTGGGACCCGCCAGGGAACCCTCCTTGGTGATGTGGCCGATCACAAATACGGGGATACCGGTTTCTTTGGCAAAGCGCTGGAGCTCGCCGGCGCATTCGCGGACCTGAGAGATGCTGCCCGGGGTAGATTCGATGTGGGGGGAGGAAAGGGTTTGGATGGAGTCGATGGCCAACATCTGG
>ERZ1740065.1296-NODE-1296-length-14839-cov-3.974838_pt1 | contig 14839 bp, 12 predicted proteins | sample MGYA00581738_ERZ1740065 | MGnify/ENA primary metagenome ERZ1740065 (study PRJEB43018, sample SAMN04849749) | marine metagenome | isolation source: floating plastic debris | place: Pacific Ocean | collected 2008-09-01 | study: EMG produced TPA metagenomics...
AATCTACGCCAACGTATACCAGAAAGAAAGCATGATGATTATCGACGCCGCTTCTGGAGCTATTGAGGGGGTTGTGAACTTCGGTGGACTCAAAAGCAAGGTCACCCAAGGCGGAAAAGATTGGGACGATTTGAATTCCGTGCTCAATGGGGTAGCCTATCACCCAGAACGGGGCACCTTTTTCGTTACCGGTAAAAATTGGGATAAAATGTTCGAAGTCACCATTTCCAAAAAGCCCTGATGGTTGTCTTTGAAAAGGAATATACCGTCCAAAAAGAAGATATTGACGAACTGGACCATGTAAACAACGTTCGCTACCTCGACTGGGTACAAACCATCTCGGGCGAACATTGGAACGAAGCGGTACCTCCTGAGGCGCGCGAAGGCTGGATTTGGGTCGTTCGAAAGCATACTATTGAATATCATATCCCCGCTTTACTCGGGCAAACCTTGCGCTTGCGCACCTACATCAAACAACAAGCTGGGCCAATTTCAACACGAATCGTAGAGATTTTGGACAATAAAACGGGCAAAAAACAGGTTACTGCAATAACCGATTGGTGCCTTTTGGATGCGGCAAGCTTACGTCCGCGTAGAATACCCGAATCCATAGCCAAAGTCTTTATACAACATTGATGGGTAACCTGTGGAAGGCCATTGTAGGAGCCGCCCTTTTTGTTTGCATTGTTTTTGCTGCCGGATGTCGCGAAGATTTCGAATTCGCCCCTTCGACCGGCTCGCTTAGCTTTTCAAAAGACACCGTTTTTTTAGATACGGTTTTCGCCAATATTGGCAGCAGTACCTACCAACTCAAAGTATACAACACGCTCAATTCTGATATCTCCATCCCCTTTATTGGCTTAGAAAGTGGCGAAAGCAGCAGCTACCGCCTCAACGTAGATGGCTTGCCCGGAAAAACCTTTAGGGATATTCCCCTTTTGGCGCAAGACAGCCTGTTCATCTTTATTGAAATTACTGCGCCTACCCCTTCGGAAGGAAACACTGAATTTTTGAATACAGATTTCATCTCTTTTGGTGAAGGTGCCAATACCCAAAGAATTCCGTTGGTCACTTTAGTGAAAGATGCCATTTTTCTATATCCCGCTACACAATCAAATGGCACGCAGGAAACCCTTCCGATTGGTTTGGATGAAGAAGGCAATGAAATTCGTATCAGCGGATTTTACCTAACGGATGATGAACTGAACTTCACTAGTGAAAAACCCTATGTGATTTATGGGTACGCAGCTGTCGAAGATGGCAAAACCCTTCAAATGGCTCCTGGTACTCGAGTACATTTCCATAATGATTCAGGAATATTGGTAGAGGCTGGCGGCAATCTGCAAATCAATGGTGCGGTTAGCGAAGACCACGAATTATTGGAAAACGAAGTGATATTCGAAGGCGACCGATTGGACCCTGCTTTCGAACACGAATCTGGGCAATGGGCCGCCATTTGGCTTCGAGCAGGAAGCGTAGGCAACCAAATCAAAAACTTGACCTTGAAAAATGCAACCATCGGTCTTTTGGTTGAGGGTGACCCGGAAAACACGAATAACACCCTAACCCTTCAAGAAAGTCAAATACTCAATAGTTCCCAAGAGAACCTGTACGCACGTGCGGGCCGCATCACAGCGCGCAATAGCGTTTTTGGAGGCGCCAACGGCGTGTCAGTATTCCTTGAGGCTGGCGGGGCTTACCAGTTCAAGCATTGTACGCTGGCCAACTATGCACTGAGAAGAATGCGTTCAAACCCTACTTTGGTGATTTCCAATGAGAGCCTAATCCAAACGGATGGTTTGGTGAATGCCTTGGAAGAAGCCAGCTTTGTAAATTGCATCATTGATGGCAACCTACAGCAAGAACTCCAATTGACGGAAAACACAGCCGCACCTTTCACCTTCCGATTTGACCACGTGGCGCTGAAATTTCCAGAAAGCGGTTTTGATGACGAACCGCTATACGATTTCAGTAATTCATTACGCTACAATCAAATTCTTCAAAATGTAGAATTGGAATTCATTTCACCCAATACCAACGAATTTCAAATTCAAGAAAACTCCGCTGCCATTGATGCTGGTTTTTTGGAAACCTTGAACCCTATCCTCTTCGATATTTTGGAAAGAAATCGTACAACACCCCCAGACTTAGGCGCCTACGAATTTGTAGGAGAAAATTGATTTTGTAAGAAAGTGGTAGTTTTTTAACATGTATTTTTAACAAATTACGGATTATCCACAATTTTTTTAAGGGAAAACTGCAATGGGTTTGTTTCACCCGTTAGTAACTTGCACCCAGCTAGTTACAATGGATTATACCTACACCATAATAGACTCTGACGCCAAGTCAAAATTGCAAATACAAGTCTTTCTTGAAGAGTATGCCGATTTTGTTTTTGCCGAAAGTGCTTCCGACGCCATCAACGGGCTTCATGTCATTTTAAAGTATTCTCCAGATGTAATTCTCATTAATTTGAATGAGGATGGCATGTCTTATTTTCAAATGGTAACCGAGCTGCACCAGTACATGGATACCCTTCCTATTATAATAGGATACTCCACTTCAAAAAAGTACGCATACAACGCCATTAAAAGCGGGTTTTTCGATTACTGGATTCTGCCTCACAACGAATTCGACGTTCGTAAAAGTATTTTCCGCTTGCGCCGACAGTACCCGAAAGATGCCAAACCTGCTACCATTTGCTTAAAATCGTACAACGACTACCGGTATTTGGATACCAAAGACATCCTCTATCTCAAGTCAGACAACAATACTACCGATTTCTTTATGCACAACGGCAAAGTGGTAAGTGCCTACAAAACCTTGAAGTCTTTTGAAGAAATGCTTCCTGAGAATTTTATCCGCATTCACCAAAGTTACATTCTCAACAGCCGTTACGTATCGCGCATCAACTATGGTAGAAGCATTCTTACGCTAAAGAACAACAAAGATCGCGAAATTCCGTTTTCTAAAAAATACAAAGAGCGCATTGACGGCCTAAAGCAGCAGCTCTCCAAAAGTGCCGTAGGCGTGTTGGATTAATCCAATTCTTGTAAAATCCATTCAAATACCCTGAATTCAAGTCTGTTTACTCTCAGAATTCGGCAATAGCCTCGTACGCTAAGCCACCAAAGTAGTTTTGACCTAGAAACTAATCAAAATTAATACTTAGGATTATGAAACAACTATTTGGATTCGCAGCAGTTTTGGTAATGGCTTTAGGAATGATATCATGCGAAGCAGAAAGTGATGTACAAGACACCGAAGCGCTTTTTGAAACTTTAGAGGTACAAGGAACAGGTGGGGACGAAGAAGAAGTTGAAGAGCGAAATGCAGGATAGAAGTAAGCTTGTATTTACCCAGTAGATTAATTTTTTTTTAAATCATATACGCCAACAGAATTTACTGTTGGCTTTTTTTGTTGTTAGTCTCATATAGTCCTTCATTTTTCAATAAGGCTTAGTAGCTTTTTGCTATCTTGTAGTAAAACAACCTGGGGCTTGCCCTATTTTTCAACCAAAAAAATTTTGAAAAAACTGCTATTTCTTATAGGCTCAATCCTAGCCCTTAACTGTGATCAGAAGGTTGATTATGAAATGGTTACGGAGGATTCAAGACTTCCTAAAGCTGTTCAAATAGCTCGAGATAGTACCCAACTTTCAACCGAGGAGAGAAAACAATTTTTGATTCAAGGGTTGGATGAGTTAAATCGTTCTAAAACCGACTCTACCTATTTAGACAACCTATCAAGAGTTTCATTAATCAGTCTTAGGTTAAAAGATTCTGTTCTTTTCAAAAAAACTAATGCCATGGTTCATGCTGCCGCGCTAAAAGCAGAGAACTACAAGGTTTTAGGAGAATCACAATGGGATATTGCCGCTTATCACCGTAACAAGGGAGCGCTAGATAGTGCATATTTTTATTATCGAAGAGCGTTAAAATATTTTGAAGGAATGCCCGTTGACGACGTTTCTCAATCACTAAAGGCGCGAATGCTTTATAGCATGGGGCAAATGCAGGAGGATTTTAAGGATTTCTTAGGCGCTGAAAGTAATATTACGCGAGCAATTCGAATTTATGATGACCTCAATGACTACAGAAGACTTCATTCCTCCTATAATATGCTTGGAGTTATCTCAAATGGAAAAAAACAATACGACAAAGCACTTGAGTATTACAATACAGCTAGAGTCTATATAGATAAAGTTGATAATCAAAAAAGTCGTTGGCTCAATCAGAATAACATCGCTCATATTGTTCTACGGAAAAAAGACTATTCTGAAGCGTTGGAGCTATATGAAAGACTACTAAATGACCCCGAACTAATTTCTGAGTACCCTCGAGTATACGGCAAAGCACTTATCAGCAGCACCTATGCCAAGTTTAAAATGGGTGAGCAAGGAGAAATCTTGAACCAAGGTTACCAAGAAGCGTTAAAAGTTTATAAAGAAATTGATGACTTAGATGACATCGCAAGAGCCCATCACTTTATTGCAGAATTATTAACTGCCCAAAATAGACCTGCCGAGGCGGTTGCCGAAGCAAAAATAGCCTTGGAATTGGCTAAAGAAACTCATAAAAATGAGCGTCAACTAGAAGTCCTCCGCCTGCTCACCGAATTAGATGCTAAAAATGCAGTGGCCTACTCCAACGACTACTACGCCTTAAGCGAACAAATCAAAGAGGAAGAACGCACCAAACGGGACAAATTCGCGCGCATTCGTCTGGAAACCGACCAAGTGATTGAACAAAACACCGTGCTTACCCGCCAAAAACAAATTTGGATTGGTGTAGTTGTGGGGCTTACCCTGCTCGGTATTGCCATTTTTATGATAATTTCCCAGCGCATCCGCAACAACAAACTCAAATTTGAACAAAGCCAACAAGAAAGCAACCAAGAAATCTATAATTTGATGTTGGGGCAACAAGGAAAATTTGAAGAAGGCAAAAAACTCGAACAAAAACGGATTTCAGAAGAATTGCACGACGGTATTTTGGGCGAAATGCTCGGTATTCGCCTTGTGCTGGGCGGACTAAACGAACGCACTGACGAACAATCGCAAGGGCAACGGGCCGAGCTCATAGAAAAATTACGTGGCGTTGAGGAAGAAATACGCACGATATCCCATGAATTAAGCCACGCTTCGTATCAAAAAATTCATAACTTTATTGTATCCGTCGAGGATATGATTCGAAATATCGAAGCCTCATCGGGTATTGCATGTTCTTTTACCTATGATGACCATTTGGATTGGGACGACCTTCAAGGCGATATCAAAATCAATGCCTATCGCATTGTGCAAGAGTCCCTCCAAAATTGCGTAAAACACGCCCAATGCGAAAATGCCTTAGTGGATTTTGATTGTGACAAGCAAAAACTCACGCTCACCATTAGCGACGACGGAGTTGGTTTCGACACCGGAAAAGGCAAAAAGGGCATTGGTTTGCGCAACATCGTTTCCAGGGTGAAAAAAATCAACGGAACATTGCAAATTGAAAGCAAGAAAAACAAGGGAACTACGGTTACCGTTAGTTTGCCGGTGGTGTACCAAAACATTGATGGGGAATCTACAGGGCAAGAATTGATGGAAGCCTAGTCCACAAAAACCAATACATGAAAACATTGCGAATTTTGGCCATTGATGACCATGAAATGACCATGTTGGGCTATAAATTTATTTTGGAACGTATCGTTTTCGAAGGCCACTCGATTATTGTTGACACGGCTAACACCTATGAGTTAGGTAAAGAAATGATTGAAGAGTCGGTACATTCCTTTAAGTATGACATTTTGTTTTTGGATGTTCAATTGTTTCCACCGAACGAACACCAACCCCACACCGGTGAAGACCTAGGGGTTTTGGCGCGTAAGCTGGTGCCGCAAACCAAAATTGTGTACATGTCGTCTTTTAGTGACAACTATCGCATCAACAGTATTTTGAAATCGGTTGACCCTGACGGATATTTGGTAAAAACCGATATTGATCCACAAACCTTGGAGGATGCCGTGAAGACAGTAACCTTGAATCCGCCCTATTACTCTTCAAAAGCTTTGGGTGCCATTCGCAAGAAGATGACCAACGACATTAGCTAGGATGAAAAGGACAAGAAAATCTTATATCATCTCTCCATTGGCACCAAAAACAAAGATTTGGAAAAGCACATTCGCTTATCGCCTTCTTCCATTGAAAACCGAAAGCGACACATGAAATCTTTGTTCGGTACCGAGAACGAAAATTACTTGGCGCTTATCTTGGCGGCCAAAAACCGTGGTTTCATTTAATAAGATTTTACGGTCATAGTTTGGGTTAAATGTTGCATGTGCTATGCAACACAGTCCTATTATTGGCTGAAAATCAGGTAAAACCGGGGATTATCCCCAAAATTTTTAAGGATTTCGTGCAATCCCGCGCAGCAGATTCGTTTTAATTTTGTTTTAGTATCACGAATAGAGGGGCTATGCTAGGAAACAACAGAAAATGCTGCAATTCCTGCTACGAAGATTTTGGTGAGAAACCAATCTTCGAAGGAATGAAAGAATTTGTTAGACGAGTGGAACGTGACTTCTTTGCTCAAGTAGTTGTAGGCTACTGTTCTTCTTGTCCAGAGCACGGAAGTGAATTGCGGTTAGATATTTTCTGCAATTTTGGATTGACAGAAAGTTTACATCACTTCAACAGAGGAGATTGGGGCGAAATTCATCATAATGATGATAAGGTTTCACCATCTTCTTTTCAGGAAGCGTTTAAAGAACTTATAAATCAGACGTCAACCAGGTTGGATATCGCTGAGCTGTCTTTGCACTTTAAAGACACCACTATTATCATTACCAAAATTTACGAATTCAGTATCCCAGAGCAACTGACACAAATCATTTCGGTGTTGAGCGAACACTTTGTGCACATCACCAAAGGAATGACCGAGATGCCTTATGAAATCTTCATTCCCATTTTTGAAGATAAGGGTCAGTTTTCTAGGGCGCTACACGAACCCATCGGCTACTTTGATTTTTGGGTGCTGTATTTCGAAGAAGGCGAAGAACACCACGATTTGATTTACTGTCTTCGCGATAAAACCCTACATCAAGAAAAACTCTTTTTACTGGATTAAGCACTAAGCACCTTGAAATGAAACCGCTTCCTGATTGAAAAGGGGACGGTGTTTCATCATGGTATGTACTTTTTCTGTAACAGCGCTTACTTTAGCTTCATCTCCGTGGTTTTGAATGACCTCGTCAATCAAGCCCACAATGACTTCCATATCATTTTCTTTTAAGCCTCTGGTTGTAATGGCCGGGGTTCCAAAACGAATTCCTGAAGTGATAAACGGAGATTGGTCATCAAACGGCACCATGTTTTTATTCGCGGTTATCGCTGCGCTTTCCAAAGCCTTTTCGGCATCTTTACCCGTGATGCTTTTGTTTCTGAGGTCAATCAACATCATGTGGTTGTCCGTACCTCCCGAAATTACTTTGTAATCCAACGCCATAAAGGCTTTTGCCATAGCTTCAGCGTTCTTTTTCACTTGGACCATGTAGTGCAGGAAATCATCTTGCAACGCTTCACCAAACGCAACTGCTTTCGCCGCGATAATGTGCTCCAACGGCCCACCTTGGTTACCAGGGAAAACAGCTAAATCCAAAAGACCAGACATTTTACGAAGGTTTCCATTTTTAAGGCGAATACCGAAAGGATTTTCAAAGTTTTCCCCCATCATGATGAGTCCACCTCTGGGACCACGCAAGGTTTTATGCGTCGTGGTGGTGACGATGTGACAATGCGGTATCGTGTCGTTCAGAATGCCTTTTGCAATTAATCCTGAAGGGTGTGAGATGTCCGCAAGCAATAAAGCGTCAACACTATCGGCAATTTCACGGAAGCGTTTGAAATCCATGTCCCGCGAATACGCAGACGCCCCAGCAATAATCATTTTAGGCTTTTCCTTATCTGCAATTTCTTGAATGGCGTCATAATCCAACATTCCGGTCTCGCGATCCACCCCATAAAACACAGGATTGTACAAGCGACCCGAAAAATTCACGGGTGAACCATGGGTAAGGTGTCCGCCATGCGCCAAATCAAAACCTAAAATGGTATCCCCAGGCTGCAAACACGCGTGATACACGGCTGCATTTGCTTGAGAACCCGAATGCGGTTGTACATTGGCGTATACCGCACCAAAAAGCTCCTTGGCTCTGTCAATCGCCAAATTCTCAACTTCATCCACTACTTCACAACCGCCATAATACCGCTTTCCAGGGTATCCTTCGGCGTATTTGTTTGTCAAAACACTACCGGCCGCCTCCATTACCTGAGGGCTAGTAAAGTTTTCCGAAGCGATAAGTTCAATCCCTTCTATTTGACGTTCTTCTTCCCTTTTGATTAAGTCGAAAATTGCGGTATCGCGCACCATATCTTTTGCTTTTGGATTCACAAAAATACAAATGAATTGGCTATTCAAATTCATATCAAAAGCGGAAAAACAAGATGTTTTCCAATAAAAATCAACAATTGTGCTTTAGGCCGATAAACCACAGAAAAATAAGGCTTTACCACAGTTTTATACTAAGCATGGGGCTTGTTCGTTTTAGTTAGGTGTATCATTTTGGCACAACAGTTGAATTATATCCAACAAACCAAAAAAACCCATTGATATGAGAAAATGTCTACTCCTAGTTTCAGTTTTGATGGTAGCTGCCTGTAGCGGCGTGAAACGAACGCAAGAGGCATTGAATACCGGAAACTATCCGGTAGCCATTCAAAAGGCCGTCAAAAACTTACAACAGAACAAGACGCGTAAAGGCAACCAGCCTTATGTTTTAATGCTGGAAGATGCTTTTGCTAAGAATATGCAACGCGAAGAAGAACAAATTCGCTTTTTGCAAAAGGATGGCAATCCTGCAAATCTGGAAACCATTTACAACAAGTATTTGAACTTGAAGCAAATCCAGAATCAAATTCAGCCGTTGTTGCCGCTTTATGTGCAAAACGAGGGGCGTGATGCACGATTTGATTTCGTGAACTACGACAACTCCATTCTGCAAACCAAAGATGCCCTTTCCGAGTATTTGTACGATAATGCCTTAAATACTTTGGCTAACGCTAAATACAAGCAAGACTATAGGTCTGCTTATAACGAATTGGATTATTTGCAAAAAATCAATCCGGGATATGGTGAAACCGTTCAAAAAATGGATGAAGCCTATCAAAAAGGACTTGATTTTGTACGTGTGGAAATCTCCAACGAATCACAGCAAATCATTCCTGAACGTTTGGAAGAAGAATTGTTGGATTTCAACACCTTCGGCATCAATAATTTCTGGACCAAGTTCCATGCGAACCCCATGCCCAATTTAAAGTATGACTATGCGCTGGATTTAGGTTTCCGCGAGATAAACATTTCACCCGAGCGCGTGAACGAGAAGCAATTGATTCGTGAGAAGCAAATTCCAGATGGATATGAATTCTTGCGCGATCGAGATGGTAATGTGGTAAAAGACAGCTTGGGCAACAAAATTGAAGTGGAACGTTTTAGAAACGTTCAATGCAACTTTTACCAGTTTACCCAGTTTAAAGCTGCTAATATTGTAGCCAAGGTCAGCGTGACTGACTTGAAGAACGGTCAAAAAATAAATGATTACCCTTTGGCGACTGAGTTCATTTTCGAACACATTTACGCCAATTACAAAGGTGATAAGAGAGCGTTGGAAAACGATTTGGTTGCCTTGTTGGACTTGGCTGCTGTGCCCTTCCCTACGAACGAGCAAATGGTTTATGATGCGGGTGAGGATATCAAAGTCCGTTTAAAACGGATAATCAACCAACACCAGTTTGATTAAAATAACAAGCCCCGAACTATCGGGGCTTTTTTTATAGAAAAGGACTTAAGTCCGCGTCTGCAATCGCGCCATGCGAGGTATGAAAGACCACTTCCCCATTTTTCACAATAAGCAACTGAGGGGACTCATGAAATACTCCCAAACTGGAGGCTACGGCGTTGGACACATCCCGATGGGACAATAAATCCAGTAGATGCAAATCCACCTTTTGAGAAACATCAAAAGACCCTGTGAACATGTTCAGCACCATACGGCTGATGCCACAGGTGGTAGAGTGTTTGAAAATGAGTTGCGGTGTTTCGTGAGAACGCTCTTTTAGCAAATCCAACTTTGCTGTATCATTCAAAGCCACCCAAGGAAAAGAACCTCCGCTGGTATTTTCCTTTTTGGGCTGATCGTTTCCGAATAGTGTATTAAAAATCCCCATGATGCAAATTTACAATCTAGGTCTCAAAACTAAGCACGTCCTTACATCTGACGAAATGTCTTGGTTTTGAAAGGTTTTACCGACAAAATTTCAGGTGTTTGGCAATGGTAAGGTTATTGAACCCCTTGGGAAAACAGTGAATATGAACCCAAATAATTTTACGATAAAAACCCAGGAGGCCATACAGCAAGCCCAACAAATAACCGTTGGTTATGGCCACCAACAGATAGAAAACGAACACCTCTTCAAAGGTATTTCGGAGGTAGATGAAAATGTGCTACCCTTTCTTTTGAAGAAACTGAACGTGAATACCAGTCTTTTACTCCAGATTTTGGAAAAAGAGTTAGAGAGCTTCTCAAAAGTAGAGGGGTCTGAAATCATGTTGTCGCGTGAAGCGGGCAAAACGTTAAGCGAAGCAGCGGTTTACGCCAAAAAGATGCAAGATGAGTTTGTATCCATCGAGCATCTTTTATTGGCCATTTTAAAATCCAAAAGTAAGATTGCCCAAATCTTAAAAGACCAAGGGGTATCTGAAAAAGATTTGCAGAGTGCCATTGAACAATTGCGCAAAGGTGGCAAGGTGACTTCGCAGAGTGCCGAAGAAACCTATAATGCACTCGATAAGTACGCGAAAAACCTCAACCAATTGGCGGATAGCGGCAAATTGGACCCGGTCATTGGGCGCGATGAAGAAATTCGACGCGTATTGCAAATCTTATCACGTCGTACCAAGAACAACCCCATGCTCGTTGGAGAACCTGGGGTAGGAAAAACGGCTATTGCCGAAGGGCTTGCACATCGTATCGTTCAAGCTGATATTCCTGAGAACCTAAAAGATAAAGTCATTTACTCCCTGGACATGGGTGCTCTTATCGCTGGTGCCAAATACAAAGGAGAGTTTGCAGAGCGCCTCAAGGCCGTTATCAAAGAGGTGACCTCCTCTGATGGGGACATCGTACTCTTCATTGATGAGATACACACCTTGGTGGGAGCCGGTGGTGGTCAGGGAGCTATGGATGCGGCCAACATCCTCAAACCCGCTTTAGCGCGAGGTGAGCTACGGGCCATTGGAGCCACAACTTTGGACGAGTATCAAAAGTATTTTGAGAAGGACAAAGCTTTAGAACGACGTTTCCAAAAGGTCGTTATTGACGAACCTGATGCAGAAAGTGCCATTTCCATTCTTCGCGGTATTAAAGAAAAATATGAAACCCACCATAAAGTGCGCATTAAAGACGAAGCTGTGATTTCTGCTGTGGAATTGTCCCGCAGATACATAACGAACCGCTTTTTACCAGACAAGGCCATCGACCTTATGGATGAGGCAGCGTCGAAACTACGTATGGAAATCAATTCCAAACCTGAAGAATTGGATGCCATGGACCGTAAATTGATGCAGCTTGAGATTGAAATCGAAGCCATCAAACGGGAAAACGACAAAGACAAGTTGCAAAGCTTGAATTTGGAATTGGCCAATTTGAAGGAGGAGCGAAATGAGTTGTTCGCCCAATGGGAAAGTGAAAAAACGGTGGTTGATAATATCCAAAAGACCAAACAGGATATTGAAAACTTCAAGTTAGAGGCCGAACGTGCCGAACGAAACGGAGACTATGGCAAGGTTGCGGAATTGCGGTATGGCAAGATTAAAGAAGCCCAGGAGCAATTGACCCAGTTGCAAAACCAATTGGACGAGCAGCAGCACCAAGGCACTTTGATAAAAGAAGAGGTCACGCATGAGGATATTGCCGAAGTGGTTGCCAAATGGACGGGCATACCGGTTACTAAAATGCTCCAGAGCGAGCGAGAAAAGCTTCTAAAGCTGGAAGAAGTGCTGCACCGACGGGTTGTGGGGCAAGAAGAAGCCATAGAAGCCGTTTCCGATGCCATTCGAAGAAGTCGCGCGGGTCTGCAGGATGAAAAGAAACCTATTGGTTCCTTCTTGTTCCTCGGGACTACAGGTGTTGGTAAAACCGAATTGGCAAAAACCTTAGCCGCGTATCTTTTTGATGATGAAAATGCCATGACTCGAATTGATATGAGCGAATATCAAGAACGACACGCCGTGAGCCGCTTGGTTGGAGCACCTCCAGGATATGTGGGCTATGATGAGGGCGGACAGCTGACCGAAGCGGTTCGTAGAAAGCCTTATTCTGTAGTGTTGTTGGACGAAATTGAGAAAGCGCATCCCGATACCTTCAACATTTTACTTCAGGTATTGGATGAAGGACGCTTGACGGACAACAAAGGACGTATTGCAGATTTCAAGAATGCGGTCATCATCATGACGAGTAATATGGGCAGCCATATCATACAAGAATCGTATGAGGGCCAAGAGACGCCAGAAAGCGCGAATGAAATGGCCAAGAGGGAAGTGATGGGCTTACTGAAAAAATCCATCCGCCCTGAATTCTTGCACCGGATTGATGACATTCTTATGTTTACACCGCTCACGCGCGAGAACATTCAAAAAATTGTGGAATTGCAATTGAACCAATTGAAAAAGTTGGTGGCAAAGCAAAACATCACCTTGGATGCCACTTCCGAAGCCATTGCATACTTGGCGGAGAAGGGATATGACCCTCAATTTGGGGCTCGGCCTGTTAAACGCATCCTGCAGAAGGAAGTCTTGAACAATCTATCCAAGGCGCTACTCTCAGGAAGCATCAAAGGGGACAGTATTGTACTATTGGATTCCTTTGACGACCAGCTGGTCTTTCGAAACCAAGATGAACTGGTGAAAGAGTAATTCCAATAGACATAAATGCCCCAGAGACTGTTAAATCTGGGGCATCTTCTTTAGACCATACCATTGGGTATATCTTTTTCTTATCTTAGCCATACCACCAATTCCACACCAAGATGGCCAAGAAAGCTGAAAGAACCACAGCCTATATTATTGAAACGGTTGCGCCTATTTTCAACAAGTTCGGATACGTTGGAACCAGTTTGAGCGATTTAACCGAAGCGACCGGACTCACAAAAGGCGCTATTTATGGCAACTTTGAAAACAAAGAAGCCTTGGCATTATCCGCCTTTGAACTCAACCAGAAAAAATTACTGGCGGAAATCGATGCGAGACTAAATGTTGAAGGTAAAGCCATGGAAAAGGCCTTCTCTTTGATTCGTTTTTACAAACAGTATGATGTGTTTACCTTGCCTTTAGGCGGCTGTCCCATTTTGAATGTGGGTGTAGACGCCCAACACATCAATCCTTTGCTGGCAGCAGCTGTGAAGGAAACCGTAAAAGAAATTGAGGGTAAAATCGCATTAGTATTGGAAAATGGCGTAAACTCCAATGAGATTCGCTTGTCAGTACCCCCTTTGCAGTTTGCAAAGCAGTTGTTTACCATGTTGCAGGGTTCGGTAGCGATGACCAGCATGACGCGGGACCGGAAATACCTCATTAATACCGCAACATATTTGGAGCATTTGGTCAAACAAGAAACCAACCTTTTTTAGCATCAAGGGTCTTTTCTCACCCGGAATATCCAAAGCTTTTGGCTATACTTCCCTGAGAACCTTGAATCTCGTGCTTTTCGTGCTTCTTGAATGGTATTATACCGTTGTAGATAAACGTAGTTGTACTTGTTCTTCGCCCGGTAAAACGACCCAGGTTGAAGTCCTTTTTTCTGTAGGTCTGCCATGAAGGCCTCGAAGTATTTTTTGGTTCCAAAAACATTGGCTATCAAGTAAAAACCAGGCTCCAAACCTTCTTCACCTTTAACCTCTTGATATTTTTCATTTGGATTTATTTTCACGTCCTCGGTCTGTAACCTTTGAATGCTATCCTTTTTGCGTTTTTCTATCGCTAGCCTTCGGGCCCGCTCTGTTACTTGGTTTAGGGAATCGCGTTCGCGTTGCGCGGCCAAGCGTCTTTTTTCGGCAGCTTCGCGTGCTATAGCGAGTTGTTCGGCTTCCCTCGCTTGCGCTTCTGCTTTCGCTTTTTCTTCATCTTCATCCGGTACAACTTCCTCCTCCTCTACTTCTACTTCTTCATCTTCTTCTTTTTCTGTTTTGTGAGGATTGCCAAAGTGATAGGATACCAGAATTTCAAAGGTGGTGTTCTCATCACTAGCTGGACTTTGCGTTCCAAATTCAGCCAGGGCTCCCAAAGAAAAACTTTTGAACAAGGTTACCCCTGCTCCACCTGAAAAACCATAATAGGAGTTGTAGCCTCCTTGCGTCCAGAAACGTTCGGTGGAGAAAAGGGCATTCAAACCAATCTGGGTATCCCGGTCCGGAATACTTCTGAGATAAACCAATGGGCGAAGAAAACTTTCACCCAAACCTTCCGAAAGATTGAGTGAAAAGTCATTGCTCAAGGTTCCAGTGAACTGGGTTTCCTCACCAAAATCTTCATCGCTAGAAAAGTTGTTGAAAAGCGCTTTTTCGAGACTTAATCCCAATCGAACTTGTTGATACCTCAATACAATTCCAGGATTAACCAAAAGAATAAAGTCATCCGTCGTTTGGTCAAAAGGATTTATGACATCTGGGTTGGGAACAATCCTGTCATCAGCAAGTTCTCGCTGAAAAGCATTAAAGTTCACTCCCAAAACCAAACTTGTCGTTTC
>ERZ1740065.1297-NODE-1297-length-14834-cov-11.517491_pt1 | contig 14834 bp, 11 predicted proteins | sample MGYA00581738_ERZ1740065 | MGnify/ENA primary metagenome ERZ1740065 (study PRJEB43018, sample SAMN04849749) | marine metagenome | isolation source: floating plastic debris | place: Pacific Ocean | collected 2008-09-01 | study: EMG produced TPA metagenomics...
CCCCCCCCCCCCCCCCCTCCTTTTCTCTCCTTCCCTCTCTCTTCCCCCCCCTCCCTCTCCTTCTCTCCTTCCCTCTCTCCCTCCCTCTCCACCTCTCTCTCCCTCCCTCCCTTCCTCTCCTTCTCTCCCTCCCTCTCTCCCTCCCTCCGTCCCTCCCTCCTTCACTCCATAACCCATGCAATCTGCAAGCCACGGGTCTTACTATAGTCTACTGCCATATTATAAAGGACACCAAGAATTTTCTGATCATCTAAAACTCTTCCAAGTGCTCCCTACAGTTTGCCGACCAAATCAATCAGCCGGTGATGAACCGATGAACCGCCAGGTTTTATGAGTAAGTTATGGCAGACAGTCTCATTTTCATAGCAGGATTGATTTTAATGTCCTGTACGCGTACCGACATAACAGCAGATCGTGATATTGTCTAAATATCCATCAACTGTTGGCCATCTCCTATTCACAGAATGCTTCGTTATCATCAGGATTAATCGGAGAGGAGAGGAAATGATGTATTCCATCGAGAGGTCAATGACATGTAATCTATAGTCTTAGTATTATGGACAAGACGGTGCAGGTAGAAGGTCCATTGTGTCTCCTCAACTCAACCTACAACGGTTCTGGCTTTGTTTATGGTTTGTTCACGATCAGCAGTTGTTTATCTGGGGTTCTTCATACGGTCCATTGAACACCACATAATAGAACAACAGTTGTAACTGTATGTAGATCGGGGCTTCAAACCTACATTCTCAGCCATTGAAGCACAAAAGCCTTCGATAAACCGGCTTAGTAGCTAGCACCAGATTTATACCAGACAGCGTTTTTCCTGCCTGGCTCAAATGCTGTAAGTGTGTCAAGCCAATTCTTTGGGACATAGTGGGATTAGATCTAGGATGCTACAATGGAGTGTACATGTGGCGCATCACATATTGATTCTACGATACAAACAACTTTTACCGGGCCACTCTCTGATTGGTCCGTCTGTTTGATTTCCCTCCGATAAGTGGCCCTTCACTTATCAGCAGCATGTGTCAGTAGCTGGTGTGTAGATCACACTATTTACTATGGGGTGAGATGTTCGGTCGGTACCAACAGCTCTCAGTTACGATTAGACAACCGTAACGGACTATGGTTTACTCTGAGATGACATTGGCGCTGCTTGCCGTGCTGTGCTCCAGCTTTATCTCAGGTATGAAATAATATGTGCATCTTAAATTGAATCATTGCGTTTGTGAACATCCATGATTCTCATGGTGTGCTCTGCTCTGCACAGGGAAATACGACTTAGGTGAAGTATTTCTTGAAACAGAAAAACTTGAGTCTGATTAGTGTCGCCATGCAGATATGAATATATTTTCCGTCATGCATTACCTATCAGGATCTTGAGTAATCTGCATTTTATTTAAGAAACGTCCTACTATTTTGTGTCCAGAGACCTTTAGATCGGCCTCTTGATGTTTAAAGGTACTGTTGCGGTGCTGATGCCGAGGATGCTTTCACAAGTTTGTGGCATCATGTTTTGACTTGAGTTGGTCAGCAATAGAGTTCTATATCCACCTCAGATCATTGATAGAAGCTTTCCATACAATTTTGCTCCCACATATTGTATCAAAGCTACACTAGTCATATTCTGTGCATTTTGCCACGGCTGGGCGGTCATAAAGCTCCTACCTCGTCTTTGATGAGTTGAATTCGAGTCGAATCAATAATTCATGGTGTTGAATGGCTTGTTACCTGCTTCCTTTTTAATTGATTCCTGGCTTTAAGATTTTGAAGTCTGTACATATAACTTCAGCCTCGGATCAATACACTATTAATAATTCGTGCCGCTGCATCGAACATCGAGGTGCGTCGCAATACGTCAGCCATATCATGACGCTGAATTCACTATCAAGAACAAAAGGGACTGACGAAACTTAATTTACTCTGCATTTTATGGCAGACTCTCATTGAGAGACGATAGTAACAGATTTCATCAGCCTCTGATTACTATTTCAAACACTCGAAACCCTGGATGAGTCAGCATCTAATGCGATAAACCGCAGCAATCTGTTTACTGCACTGTTAGTAGCAGGTGGAGAGGCTGTATGCTTGCTATCACCTCGGCATGCGTGTATTGATCTTCTATGAATGACAAATTGACACCTCGAAATCACAGATGGTCGCAGCAGCTCGAAACGTGTCATTTCAGCTGATTTCTATTTACAGCCAAGGCGGAGATGGTGGCTACATTCAGTGGAGCGGATTTCTTGACGTACAATCTGACAAGTCGAGGTGAATCCATAGTCAGCAAGGAAAGAGAAATCATCAAGTTCTCCTTCAAGACTAGCAGTGGAAACGGACTGATGTTCTATACTGGTGGGTTGAACTGAACATGTTTATAATACAAATGACATCATCAATGAATAATACTAAAGAAGGAACACAGTGCATAGCAGTACCGAGGGCGAAACAACACTAATATGGTAAATATGTGGATGTATTGATTGAAAAAACTGGATAAATTGCAATCAGGAGGATGGAGTAGAAGCGTATCGTATATCTATGCGGCTCTATTTCACAATGTAAAGCCACAGAGGAAAGGGAATGAGTGAGGAAATGAGCTCTGGGTGCATTCCATAGATTGATATCTATCTGTGTCGTACTGTGATTACGCTAGTGCCTGAGGCAGTCCAATGCTGAGTTGCAGGCTTGCCGCCAGATAATTTTGACGAGACCTAATGAGATATACTCTTTCAGTTGTGCATTGGGAAACTAAAATGCACTTCCTTGGTATGAACTGAGGGTATAGGAAATAGCGGTTTGTTCTATTCAAGATATCGTCAGATTCATTAGCCTTAATTCGTGCAAATCCAACGATTGTTTCTGTCAGTCAAACCAGCTAAATCTGGTGCATCCTGCAAATAACTCTTGTCAATCTCATACCAGTTGACTATCTTGGTGTCTTATCGCTAGACACAGAGGCATGAAGTCACTTCCTTTTCGCTTGTTACCAGGTGACGCCGGGAGCTACATGAATGTCGGTCTCAAGGACGGAATCGTGTATCTGACGATCAACATGGGTAATGGTGAGAAAGAGGAGAGAATTGGAGAAGGTAGACAGTTCGACGATGACTACTGGCACTCCGTCCATATTGAGAGAGAATCTCGTGAGGTTCGTTGCAGACCTGACTCCTTAAAATTGAAAGTTATGCAGAAGGCATACTTATACTTTGACTCCTAAAGCCCATCGAGCGATAGCCCCACCCAAAAGGCACAAATTCTGCCGAAGTTAGCGTTAACAGTGTCACGGACAACAATGAAAGTTTCATTCCGAGGTGCAATGAGGGTTCCGGAAATTTCTCATCAAATCCTGACTTGCAGCGTTTGTGTCCCATAATGTTATCATGTATTTCTTCGTCAAAGGGAATATTCTAGTTAAAATGCCCAAGACAGTGAATAGTATACAGTCCTCCGATTACATATGTTTGAATGTTATGTCACCTGTGCTCACTGACATCCTGTTGTTTTCCAACTTTACTGGTCATCACACAATAGTACTTGACCCCTTTGGGAAAATCTGACCTAGATTCTATGAAATCTGCAGAAATTATGTAAAAGCTGCATTACAATACATACCAGCCTGAATGACTGTTCTTTAAATCTTAGCTAGTAAAATCAACCATTCAAAGCTTATCTATCGAATACATCGTATCCTGAACTACCCTATGATTTGCTACAGGAAGTGTTCTTATTTACAGGATTCTAGCTCCCTAGATAAAAGAATAGTTGACCAAATAAGTGAGCAAGAAAGCTTTTCCCGTTTACAGAGCTGCGAGTTTCTGATCGAAGGAAAATTTCACATTCAAAACATATCGCATAAAACGATAAAACGATTGTTACTCATTTTCAAAAGTATCTAAGATCCTCTCGAAGTTATAGTATGAGTCGACATTAAGTAGCTCGTCACAGAGGTGGAAGCAATCGTTCATCTCATGCCAGTACCCACACCATGCAATGATTCCCTCATAAATCCACTCCACCATTCTCAACTGAATCTAATTCCTACACCACCCATTGCCCCGCCCGCTCCCCCCAAGCTCCACCTCTATTCCATCCTCACTTCACCCCACCTCACCCTGACTCCACCCACTTCACTGGGGCTCCACCCACTCTACTCACACTCCACCGTGACTCCACCTTGGGTCCATCCTACTCCACCCCAGTTTGACTACAACTCACTTCATCCTGGCCTCACCCTACTTCCCTGACTCCACCCACCTCTACTCTGACCCTACTAGACGCCTCCTTGCTCACATTGAGTCTGTTTCATTCTGTCATACCCTGTCTTAAAGTTATTGTCACAAAACGACTTCTCCTCCGAGTTTCACCCCTCAGAAGTCGGAAGCATATGTAAGAATATGACCATATGAGTGAATGTCTCTCATGCCTACTTGTGTTTCACTCTTACAGCTGGCCAGAAACCAAGGTCTTTGTACAGTAAGTGAGCGGCGATGTAACCAGAATACGAGTTGAGATTCAGCACCTTGTAACTCCCTGACTTCTATCCCGTAGTCTTTATCATCTTGAAAATGAACAGAATCCATCTTCCTCCCCCTGTAGTCAGTGATTTTGATGCATGCGTTTGTAGAGCTGCCCTCTTTCTGAAGTCATACCTTAATTTGCTTGTTCTTTCATTTGCAAACCCGTCGGTATGATGTTGAAATGAAGATCTAATTGTTTGATGTGAACTGCTAATAGTTAATGCAACCTCCCCTTTATCAACAGGATGAAAGACTTAGAATCTCAATTTTAGGTCACAGCCTCGATTGACGGGATGTATGAGACTTCGAGGTCACTTGTGGGTCAATTCACAGAGCTTACGAGCAAGGTTATGTTCGTTGGAGGAGCGCATTCTGTGAAAGACTTACCAGGCAGCCTGGCTATGCAGAACTTTCAGGGATGTATGAGAGCAGTAAGTTGATACAGCTAGGCTTCATATCGCTCAATTCCTGTAAGAGATCATTCATTAAATTTAGCCTGTGGTAACAGTCTCAAAAATATATTTAAAGTTAACTGTATTTGCTATCATCAATGAGCAATTCTTTGTTTTCTGTGTGATACTGAGAGACGAAAATATTCTCATAGACCTAGAGATTCTTATGTATTAGGCATTCATACATATCATAGATCTAGAGATTCTAGCTAGGATGAGTTGCTGCTGAGAGGATGCATTGGTCATATACATGTTTAGTTTTATAGAGAGGAGCATCTCTAGCCTTCAATCCGAAACATTATACGTGGGCTATAATTGTAATAGGTTTAGGATTCTGAGGCTAGGATCTAAGCAATGAATCATGCTCATTATTTTCATTCCTTCACACAGATTAAGTTTCAAGCTGACTCACTCCATCTCGATATCCTGTACATGGCCAAAACTGGAGCCGGGCTGCTGCAGAGCTATGGACAGCCAAGCTATGACAAGTGTCAGGAGGTGAGATCGTGTGATCAATTTACTGCGATACTGTCACACGAGTATTTCAGTTAATCTCAAATATCGGATGAGGTATCAGTTAGCCGAGTGTAAGATGTTCTATACAATAAGGATCAAGTTATGTACCCAAATTATCCTATGCTAATGTATTATCCACAAAGGTGTATTTAACATGTAAAGCTGCGCCTGTTTAAATGTTGCTTGAGATTGATCTCCAATTCCGTTGTCTGTAGTCTTGATTACCTGTTCGGTAAGCTATAAGAAATTCTTAGTTTTAGTTTACGAATACCTACTACTCAAGATCAGGCTTTGATGGCGATGGAAACTGTAGCTTTTTCTTCCAGTTCATGGAGAAATAAAACTTATCGGGATCTGCAATAGTGATCCCAAAAATGGGAAGACAACTCCTATGTGAGATATAAAAGGAATACTTTCTATGGCGTAATCTAAGTATAGCTATTTTTCCTAGCGTCGGCGACAGTCACCAAGAAATCTAGTTCTGCAGTGTAGCTAGTTGCCCCTTTCAATATTAGCCTTCTGATCTCCTATGGAACTTGCAGGACAATTAGCCTTATGGCAATCCTATCGTGACGTGACACGACACTTGTTATCGTGACAGATTCAGAGCGTGGAGCCTGTCTCGTTCATCAACCCGGACTCATATCTGGTACTGCCACAGCTCGGTAACTCAATGACTAACTTTATCTCCTTGACCTTCACCACAACGGAACCAGATGGGCTGATTGTCTACGTCAGCGGACATGGGTAAGAGAGGAGACGACTCCCAATAACTTAGCCATCTTCTAGCTGACTTTAATTTCAAACACCAAAGGATGATATTTGGCGTTGTGCCAGAATATGGTAATAGGCTAGTGGTATATTCTGCAAATAGTTTTATATTAATCTCAGTGGAAAAGCTGGAAACAAACTGTGGAGTTGTCTTACATCGGCGTAGTAGTAAATGTACACTTGTACTGTATTGAGAGTTAGCTTCTTCCCTTAGTATTTCCCATGAGGTATTCTTGAGATGGAGTTGTCACATCCATGCATATACTCGTCTCTATAACCCTAAAACTGGCATTAAAGCCATCATACCTGTCAAGTCTCCCATATTTTAGGTGCCAGAGTTTAGGCTCAAAATTGCTATTATTGGCTTTCTAATGTAATCTTGTGGCTCACCCGTTAGATCTTGCTGGGCTGAGCTCAAGTATGATGCAATGCTAACTGTAGAGGTCAGTGGGTGTAGAGGGTGGGGCTTTGCTCTATGACCTCTTAAAGTTCAGAAAAACTGAGTATCCAGTATTTTCAGCCCGACAGGTTGACAAGTATGCAAGCCATCAACCGTCTAGTTTCTCACATTCCTATTTCAGTTCGGACGTGTTTGCGATGGAGATGTTCCGAGGTCTCCTCTATGTCATACTGGAGCACGATGGACTGATGGCAAGAGAAAGGATAGGCAACTCCAAAGTCAACGACGGCAAAAGCCAACATATCGCGATAACTTTGAAGAATTGGGGAGCAGCAATATCAGTAAGCTAAAATTTTTGATTGTTTCATGCTCCATCTCTCATATTGCATAGCCTTTCAGCAGGATTAGAATTGGCTTCACAGAAAGGAAGCTATGAAAAACATTAAGAAATTTCGCAATACCGAGCGAGAAGAGTGTACTGAATATTTCCACATTTCAGATGAAAATTTCTGCTGTTATAACATCAGCAGATGACGTAACAGCAGCGAACACAGAACCTGAAATAACATCACTGTTTCACTGCTAATTAATTAGGTACTTGACACACGAGCGGTATGAAAATCATTTTTACACCTTAACTGATGTGCTGTGACTCACAGACAACGAGATCGTCATCGACTAATATCTCACAATTATAGATTTATCCATCCAATTCGGTATGTCAAAGACATCTTGATGTCAAAATCATTTCTAAAAGCTTTAACCGTTTGTTTAGGAGTACTGAATGCGCTGTTGTACGCTTTTATCTACGATATTTGCCTGCATACTAGTTTCGTAGATAGAAAGCTGCTTTGACCCGACTTATTGTCATTAACTACAAAATATCTGCATGCTATTGTCACTTAGTTGGTCTTGAGGCATTGTAGGATTCAGTATGAAACGAAAATGTCTTAGATAGTCGCTAGCTCTGTAAATGTTGTCGATTTATTAATTCAGAAATATCTGTGTTTTGTTTCGCTGTGAATAAGCTCATCTGTGTCTTCTAGCTGAACGCCGTGCCGAAAACCATTCATCTTGGGTCCTCATCAAAGCTGCCTTCCTCAAGATTTACAGGGTATGTCAAACTGGCAGGTTTGAATTACGACTCATTGGAGGATTTTGTACACCCTGCAGTGTACACAGCAGGGCTAAGGAAAGGCTATGTTGGCTGCATGGAGACTGTAAAACTTGATGGTAAGTTTCACCCTTCCTCATTCGCTCTCGCCATCTCTCTCACCACTCATTTCAACATCCTGCTCACCATCCCTCTCACCATGCATCTCACCATGCATCTCACCATCCCTCTCACCATCTCTCTCACCATCCCTCTCCCTCCCCCTTCCTCTTCAGTGTCAATCCGGATATATTTTCTCAGGAGTAGTCCAGGACCTGAAGCTCTTGGCTCGCAAGTTGTCACAGCCAGTGAGCTCACAGTGTCATCAGAGGAAGCCGAGCTGTACTGACGAGGTCTGCGAGAACCTTGGCGCCTGCTCTGAAGGCTGGAACAGAGCCATATGCGACTGCTCACACACTGGATATGTTGGTGACAGGTGTCAAACAGGTACTTGGATCTGCCTCGCTGCATGTTCATCAACCAGTACATGTACCAGCACTCGATCCTGCAAAAACATACACTCATATGCATGAAGGCCTTGATAGCCACAGAGTAAATTGATCATCAAAGCACTAGTGAAAGATGGCAGAAACGGATGAGCCAATAAGCAGGTGAAAATACAAAACGACGATGAATGGTGCTCATCTATTTGTCACCATGGCATAAAAATGTGTTCTTTCTAAGATAGCACCGCTTTCTAATACACACGGAGTCATTTCCCCTAGTTTCTAATCTAGCAGTGATCATACATCAGTATTATACAGTATCAAATGCAATACGATACGCCGAAGGATAGCTTCACTTCAGAACAATACTGAGAACATTAGTTCTTACAACGCAATCAGCAATCGGCAATCGGCAATCGGCAATTGGCAATTGGCAATGTTACAGTTCAGCAACTGTGAATGAAGTAGTAAAGCATCCACTTACTGCACCTGCCTGTCAATCTGTCACAGACAAGAGGCTGAGATGGAGGACATCGATCCACAATCTCTGATCCTGAATGGCACAGTTTGCAGTTGCATTTCAGAATTACCAATGCACTGCGTATCGTATCATCATAATTGCAGTACATCCAAATGACATTCCGTGTGAGAAATAATAGGTCTTCAGAGATGTCGAATCAATGCAAGGTCATGGTCAGGTCAGGTACAGGAAGTACATCTCAGATCTCCTTAGAAAATCCTTTTGCCGTAAGGAAGAAAGACAATGATGATGCAAGTCATTTTATGTAATAGCTACGTCCGATAGAATCATCTATGATCATGTTTCTCCTACACTTTTGCAGTGGCTGTCGTGGCCAAGTTCAATGGTAAGCAGCACTTCAGCGTCACTCCGCGAACGAAGATATCGACACTAGCCGAGGAGACGGCACTCAGATTCAAGACCTTTCACTCGCACGGAGCTCTACTCAACATAAGGAGTAAGGATCGTCAGAGCGGACTGGAAATCTTTCTTTATGCCAGCAAACTCTTCATCAAGATCACTCTCGGAGGAATAGAGCACGTGAGTCAGGCTATGCATCAACTCCACGAAGAAACAGTGAAAGAATTTTTTTACATGCTTGCATCACTCGTATGAATATGCTGTGATAATGTTCAACGAGCTTGCAGCAAACGTGGTAAATTTGACAATTTTCATTTTGGGAGTTGTCTACTTGTACTAGGCTTTCCAGCATTGGAAATCTTTGAAGTAGAGTAGGTGAACAAATAGGAAGTGAGTGAGTGGGTAATTTCACCTGCTAATATTGCCATCGACAAAATAATTTGTGAAAAATAAAGAGCTGAAGCTTATGTGTGACATCACAACCTCTGGAATCCTGTCTCCTGTAAAACGTTCTTTGTACCACAGATGATAGAAGCAGGAGAGTCACTCAACGACAACAGCTGGCACTCACTTCGACTCTGGAGGCAGCAAAGGAGCGTTAAAGTTGACCTTGATTCGAGGACGGTAGTCAATATGGAATTGCCGTCTCGACAAAGCCCAGAGAGGATGAGTCTAGTTGCCATCACTGTGGATGAGGTCACCCTCGGTCAGCCAATCGGTGAGAGCTGTGGTAGAGCTACCATAGAGCCGGATTTCATAGCAAAGTTTTAACTGTTGCAAAAGTAGCTGCCAACCAACCATTGCTATCATTAGATTACAATATATAACATTATGCTTATCATACCTTATATAGGAGTTGTCTTCCCATCACCATCATTAGATCGCTTTCATTTTCATTTCTTGATGAATTTGAAGCAATATCCGTCACTATCAAACCTGGTTCCACAGCATTCAGTGGAATGTTATATGATACACATTCTAATTAGCTAAAGAAGCAACTATCATGATGACATGAAGCCTGTCTCTGAAGGACTAATCATGTTGTTAATTCGGCTGACCTAGGAAACTTCCATTCCAAGCATATGCCATGCAATCAATGCAATTTTCCATCTAAGCCAGTCAATCTAGACTCAACCCAAACCTTTTCAGCTCAACTGTCATGTTTACTGCAATGGTTATGCAGTGGTGTCAAGCTTCCTTCCAGGTGTCTTGTGACAGCTTCTGACATATGAGGTATGAGATTCATGTCTCTTTTTGCGATGCAGATGGTGCGGGAGCAGTTATGGATAGTGTGATTGGCTTTGCTGAGAGCAAGGCAGCATTCATCGGCCATATCCAAGGTTTCACTTTCAACAATATCCCCTACCTCCAGCAGGCGAAGAATGGTACAGTACTCACCTCTTCTATGCTGTTATGTAATTACTGTGTTCCTGGGCTTTAAGACACCTCTAGATCTTACACCGCCGTCAATGTCAATTCATATCAAATGGAAGGCAAGCAAAATCAAATATTCTGTCCAGCGTCTCTTGCAAAATGTTAGTCTCACTCAAAATAGGTAACTCAAACAACCTAGTAAAGGTTTTGAACCTACTATTAGCCAGGAAATTGAAAGAAGACCTTTGTAAACACCCATGCCTTATAGTTAAGGGAATACAATAGGCTTGACTGTCCTTTCTCATCCTGTCTCTCGCTCTTTCAGGACAAGCAGTCGATCTCAGCTACACCTGTACGTTCGAGGACACACGTGTTGCCGAGATTCACCCAATATCATTTGGCTCGACGCAGACGTATGTGTCGGTGGAAGCTCTGCAGTCAAGTAGACTAAACGCCATCTACCTCAGGTTTAAGACCTCCTCTCCTGACGGCTTAATACTCTACCGAGGAGGTCGCAATGGAGATTACATTGCTCTGGAGCTTCTGCTGGTAAGTCACTGAACAAACCTCACTTCCTGTTGGTGTAAACCTCACTTCCTGTTGGTGCAAACCTCATTTCCTGTTGGTGTAAACCTCATTTCCTGTTAGCATTCATAGTGGCTATTGAATGGACATGCAACAGAGTAACATCTCTGAGTTAATATTAAAATTGCCATTAAAATCTCAAGCGGAAAAAAATTTTATCCGTTGAGCTCCGTGCCAGATGATTAAAATTCGAAACAACGGGTAAATAATCTGCTATGAATGGCTGCACTAAATCCTGTTAATTTTATTTAAGATGATCATTAGTTATGATAGAATCCTAACAGACGGGAAGCAAAGCTTCACTTGCATCTATGAGTCATCAGTGAATAGAAGCGTAGCGGAAGTTCGCTGACAACCACCTTCTCTCTGTCTAGGGAACTTTGCGGTACGTGTTTAACGTCGGCGGACAGACAGGAAGTATAATTGCTCACTACAACAAACACCTGGATGATGACAAGTGGCACGACGTGACGATAATGAGGCTGAACGATGGATCCAACTACATCCTCCTCGACGGCTTGAAATACGCGACATCACAGGTCAGTAGGATTGCTAGTAGAGTATATATTATAAAGTGTGCGGCTCGGCTCTTTCTGTCTTGCATTGGTTGGTTTGTTAGATGATTTACAAACATTTTTCACTCTTCGTCAGTGTGATGACACCTTTCCAATTCTAAATGCCATTGAAAAGACCTTAACCCACAAAATCCACTGGCAATCACTAGCTGTGGGTAACACTAGAGCGGGCACAGGCGGATAGCTATGACAGTGATATCAATTTACTCTCAGGAGAAAATAACTCCAAACTGGGTTAATGGCTGTCCATGGTGCCTATGTCTTGATGCCCGAGTTCACTTTGAAATCACCTCGGTCGGTGTTTTGACTATTTGCAGGACGATAAGACCACATTCTACCTGGATGAGCCTCTGTATGTGGGAGGTGTGTCTCCCGCCATGATGGTGTCCTTGCCAGACACAATCAGATCTCCCTACGGCTACACAGGGTGTCTGGCCAGTCTCGACATCAATGGTATCATGCCTGATCTGGTTACCCATGGAATCGGAAACCGATCCAAACTAGCAAAAGGCTGCGTTGGTATGTTTGTCTCTGACGAGTCATGATTTCCATTAGCACTATTTTCATAGTTCATACTGATCTATTATTGCCATGTTGTATAGTACTATATATACATAAAAATTATAATGCAGTAGCTATGTAATACTCATAATTGTTATCATCAATTCACTAACTAATTAATTGACTTTTAATTAATAAATTAATCATTTTCGAGGGCGGGTTCAGGCTAACGAGACTGATGCTCCAGCATCAGTCAAAAAATCTTCGGACAGCTACTAGTTGATGACTTGAGCGTCAGTCTAAAAAATTCATGGATCCGCCCCTGGGACCCGCCCTTTTTACCTTTTTACCTGTAAATATTTACGATAGTAAGAGATGGATCAGAAGGTAGAGAAGACATTAATGAGATCGGCGAAAATCGATGAAGGCTCCATACACTTTTTTATTTTCTGATTTTAGAATATTCCACATGTGAAGACAACTCCTGTAACAACGGTGGAATGTGCATTGAAACATGGCCGACCATAACGTGTCAGTGTCACATGACGTCATTCGTCGGACCAACCTGTGCTGATGGTATGTTCACTTCTCAATCACTGAAACTTATTGTTACCAGGGTTAAAAGTCATAGAGAACGCCAGCAACAGCAATTCTAAAATGAGAATCGTAACTCCTTTAGTAAGAAACAGAAAAGTCAGTTTTCCGTTCTGGTAGCGTAATTGAGAGAAAAAACATAAATATAATACACAAAACTTTGGTTTGTAAGTTTTAGCAGTTCTAACCAAAGACCCCGTAGCACTTCTTGAATAGTTAGGTAGTTCTTACTTGACTGCTACCCCTGTCTCTCTCCAACCAGAAAGTCATTTTTCAGATGGCACGACGTACCAGTTTGGGAGCCGAGGTGGTGGATACATAGTGTACACCTTTCCTGATCCCAAACCAGATACATCCGAGGACACGCTGGCATTTGGAATCATTACGGTCGCCAGTAACTGCACTGTAGCAATCATTTTGTCAAGTAACTCCAATGACTTCATCCGGGTCACCATTGAGGTATGACTATGTGTTCTGCAATAATTGATGAAGGGTCGATATCATGGAAATAACTTGAATGCAAAGCAGGGGACGCCATGTCGGAATGGAATAGAGACAGATTGAGGTGGAACGTTACCTAATACGGGTATACCAACAGGGGTGGAGTCATGCCAGAAAGGGATGGTGTCATGGCTGGGTGGGCCAGAGTAAGGGCAAGCTGAGGTGGAGCGTTATGAGGACAGGGTGGAGCCATCTCAGGAAAGGGGTGGAGTCATCGTTGGGTGGGGCAGAGTCAGTACAAGCTGAGGTGGAGTCTTATGAGGAGGGGCGGAGCCATATAAGAAAGGGGTTGAGTGATGACAGAATGGGACAGAATCAGCGAAGAGTTGATGGGGGTCGAGGCCAAGAGGGCATTGTATTTTGCAATAGATGGATCAATGGTCAGATTGGGGGTGTGCTTAGGGGTGGGTGGAGTCACTCATTACGTGTTCTACAGTGATTTTACTGTCCCAATTCAACTTCCTGCGCCGGGAGAAAGCAAGCACTTGAACTGGAGCTAGTTGAAGCATCAACTAGATTATTTATTCGAAACAAATTCAAACAAGATGGCTAGTTTAATACTGTCATTTTAGGATGGTTTGATCACCGTGATCTATGACATTGGAAGTACGACACAGCTGATTACGGACGCTGGGGTGAAGGTTGATGATGGGAAATACCACGTGGTAAAGTACACACGCTCAGGCTATAACTCCACTCTACAGATCAATGGACGGCCACGAATTATGAATAGCCCAAAAGGTACATGGTAGCATAACTCCAAATATGTATCGCAATCAGCTGTGAAATGCTGCTGCAGCTCACAATGTCTGAATAGTGAGATAGCTTGATCAAATATACATGTAGCTCATATATGCTTACACAGGCTCCAGGAGAAGAATAAGAACAGGTAACTGGTTTTGCATGTTATCCGCTTGTGTTCATAGCATAGTATAACTCATTGCTCTAGTACTAGAGAGCTGGAAATAGCTTTGATTGTTGTATGTCATATGGTTTTCAATACCTGAATGGTAGTTGTCTATTTCATCGCCCTATCATTGCTCAAAATAAGAAGTCTTCAACAAGTCTTGAGAATTATTGAATAACTCTTAAGAATCCCATAAGACTTCCTAAGAATTCTTGAAGAATTCTTCAAGAACTTTCTAGGCAGGGAAATAGACAATTACCACTTGAATTGTCTTTTTCTCTTTTTCCGTTCTGTGGCTCAAGTTTGGGGCTGAGGTTAATCAAATTCAAATAGCCAGGTATCAGCTTGTTTGGTCTGGTTTTTATGTTGTCTACTCCCCTCAAATGCAATGGAATTAGGTTAGCCACGCGCTGTAAACAAAGAAATTTTAGCGTTGTCAAACTATAGCGCTTTCCTCCAATTAGCAGTATTTCTAATAATTGTGTTTACAATTTTAAGCGATTTCTTTCCAGCTTGTATAGAATATAAAGAGCTATGGGAAATATCGTGACTAGTTTAATAGTGTTTTCTTTCAGTCTCTACTATAGCTATTACTGTGAGGTCGCTACTATAGCTATTACTGTGAGGTCGCTACTATAGCTATTACTGTGAGGTCGCTA
>ERZ1740065.1298-NODE-1298-length-14833-cov-12.158411_pt1 | contig 14833 bp, 11 predicted proteins | sample MGYA00581738_ERZ1740065 | MGnify/ENA primary metagenome ERZ1740065 (study PRJEB43018, sample SAMN04849749) | marine metagenome | isolation source: floating plastic debris | place: Pacific Ocean | collected 2008-09-01 | study: EMG produced TPA metagenomics...
CGTTAAAATCTGTCAGACAGTCTGTATCCATTTGTTTTTGCTACTAAGTCCCCCCCCCCAATTTTTCTCTATTCCTTAGCTGTACAGTTCACTGGCTAGGAAAGGTGGAAGAGTTTTAATGAAATTGATGTTGAAAAAAACCCTGATTAACACTTGAATGCGGAAACAAGCCATAGTTTGCAATAAGATTATAATTTTTGCAACGTAAAGCTTCAGCAACTTTTTCACAACAAGACTTGCAGGAATCAGTCAGGCTTTGGATACATTTTTTCGCAGTAATGACGATAATAATCGTGTGATTTCACAATTCCATCAATTCCACCAGCTACGCTGCATATTTCACCAGCTACGCTGCATATTCCACCTAACAGCAGCTGCTTACCCTTGTCGCCATTTTATATGCTAGATAGAACAACATGACAACTCGTCCCCAGTTGAACTGGCCATCAGCGAATATGTTGCGAGCGACATCCATAAATGCCTCCCTCTGGCAGTCGGTAGGCAGCCTGTTGATCAGCCTGGAACAAGCGTACATGTTACGCAGACATCATTACGCAGATATCATTACGCAGACAGGTGATTGGATGGCGGATGGCAAGGTGAGGCTTACGCTTGTAGCCTTGTGTCCGTATCGAGCTGGTCACCTATTTCCTGTAGGGAGTTGGCTATCTGTACGTACTGAGGTCCCACCACAGCACCACCTGTAGAGGAAAATATCTTAATAGATATAGCGTGGCATTCCACGAGAGCATCACAATTTTATAGGAGAACTATCCAGGCTTGAAGAGGCAGTGTGAGAATGATAGTAATTAATACCTGTCTAGCTATTGGACTATTGCATTGAACGGTTCTACGAGCCAGATAACCTAGAACTAAAAACATTTTTCAGATTTTGTTTTGTGATATGAGAAGACAACTCTAGTGATATGGTATAGTCATATACACCCTGACTACTACTACTACCATTAGTGCGTGACGACAACTATAAACGAATACGATATGGATACTGAAACGCAGTAATTCCATAGTTGTGATACTTTATACCGATACCACAGAGCTCCGACATCCGCTAAATCAATTCTGTACTGCCCAATTCTTGCATGTGGGGAGAGTAAGGAAGAGGAGGGAGAAGAGGGGGAGGAGGAGGATGAATGCGGACACAGTAAGTACCGCGGACACAATGGGTGCCGCGGACACAGCGGGTGCCGCGGACACAGTGGGTAAGATATGCGTATATCACACACCTCTAGCTGGACGTGCAGGCCTATTTCATCTCATCTGACATAATGCTTGATCAAAAGTATCAGCTCTCAAATAAAATTTGCAGGATGCAAACTAGTAACATATCAAAATAACTGTAGAAAATGCTGGTAGTTTGAGGGAGTGCAACAGTAGATTTTGCTGTTGATAATCTTACTGGTAAAACTACTGACACTATAGTCAGTAGTTGGTAGATGTACTGACTTACCAGTGGGAGTTCCTGGCTCAAATAGCTCAGCTTCAGTTAGTCGCTGCCCAGGCCTCTCACGTGTAACTCTCTGTGTGATAAAGTGGTTGATTAGAACCCGAGACTGGTCCCCAACTTGTGTCCGCGTAACGGTGTCAGGTTCATCGGTGCCAGTCTCAAAATCTTCAACATCAAAGAGGTTGGTGAAAGCATAGCATCATTTCTGAAGGTGCATAGCTCCTTCTGCATAGCAGAAGTGAACAAAACTTCAGGGGAGATGCTGTCGAATGTTTAGCAGCTCATGGTGAACGTTACCGACAGTGAAGTTACACCACCCAACTTTGCAACTCTCTTTTTCATTACAAGACTTTTACTGCATTTCTGTCTAGCAAAATTCTGGCTACATTTGTCATTGCTAGTTATTTGATGTCCTTATATGGGTGATCCAACATTCTTGCTGAACAGAAATAAAATATGCGCTTACTAGGACGTATATTATAATAGTACAGACATATCAATATCTCAAAGTTGGGAGAAATTGATATATGCAGCTTCCATACTATCAGCTAGTCAACCCAAAAAACCGCACGTGCAACAAAAATTAAAGCTACAGCTGCAGAATGAATATAACTCATCAAAATTGAAGCAAAATAACTTAGCATCAAACGGTAGAGATGTCTTTCCATCAAATGTACACCAGATCTGAAACAATTCGAAACTGCCGCTTTGGGGTTAGTACAGATTCCACACGTCTCACAAACCAATACTTTCCACTCTTACCATCACTATTATTCCACCATGCACCTTCTTTTTCACCTCCACCCTCAGCCATATGTAAGCTAGGGAGTGAGAACAAGCCGAGAGGAAAACGATAACGAGGAGATTCTGTGTATGTCTGTCCGTAGCTGGCACATTCCCACAACTACTCAGATTCAGGAAACGCCAACAGCCTTGATGTCCCACTATAACATTACAACGACCATCTTTGCAACTACCGACTTTGGTCAAGAAGAGATCAATGCTTTCCTTAGTCTATGATGTTAATGTACCATAATTTATTATCGTTATACCGATAGCTTCGAAGTATTATAGACTGATAACCGTTTCCGTTCACGATAGGATCTTTGACCCGCAGTTGAAGAGTGGAACGAGCAACAAGCTGATACAACTGACCTGGAGTTGTCTTCTTCTCTATCTGACGCACAGATTCGATTAGGCTTTGAGAGTGGAAAGTAGGCACAAGAAAGCCGCGTGCGGACCTATCTACTCGTAGTAATTACACCATAACCAGTGTTAAGATAACTCCGGATTGACGTTTCCAAACGTTCCCTATGCCGAGCCGCTAAGCTCACACTCTTTCCCCTCTTTGCAGCAATAAAAAAGAGCTGAGTCTTGCTTGCCCGTCGATGGGAGGCACCTCTCTTTAGGTAAACAAAACTCTTTTTGATGAATTTTCACAATGGCAGATGTTGAAAAGCGACTCGAAGCAATGGCTTTATGTGAGTACCCAGTGGTGCACAGTGTCAATACACATACGCTCAAATATGGTGAACTGACTCGACATGCTGAAGGAAAACAGCGGATGGTTCTTGTCATTGCTGGTGAGTTAAACATAGCTACCAATGTTATGAGGGTATACGTATATGTTTAGGATGAAGCCAATGCTTCTACTCATCTACCTACCCTCCTCGTCATATACTTCTGTCCCACTGCCTTTCTCCCTCCCCGTCATTCATGCCTCCATTCTCTGTTCTCCTTACCTGTGTCTCCCACCTGTCTCTTCTGACCTGTCTTTCCCCACTTGCATATCCTCACCTATCTTAGCACCACATGTTCTTGATTGCTATCCATTAGCTCAATATACTGCCAATGATTCAACTATGAATATTCGCCTCTCCTGCTGCAGGCAATCCCGGTGCCATAGAGTTCTACGATGAGTTCATGAGAGAGCTTCACAGATTAAGTGGCTGGCCTGTCTGGGGTCTCTCACATGCCGGCCATTCAGTGGTGCCTCAGCATGTAGATTGGAACGGTTTGCTTTCATACTCAGCCACTGCTAGTAATTATAGCGTCGCGAGATAGAGACCGTTTTTTACAGACGTATCTGATCTGATTGCAGAGCCGGATGAGTCAGTGTTCACCTTGGAAGGTCAGATTCAACACAAAGTGTGCTTCATTAATGAACACATTCCTGATGACACAGAGATAGTCCTGATTGGCCATTCTGTCGGAGCATACGTTGTCTTAGAAATTATGAACAGGGTCGAGTCGCATAAAATACTTGAAGGTGATTTCAGTGATAGGCGTCACACTCCAGCACTGCTATACCACCCATAGTGATGTATGTTTGTAATTTTTTAGGGTTTTTATTGTTTCCCACAATTGAACGCATGGCGGAGTCTCCCCAGGGGAGACGAATGACACCTATACTCAAATACTGGCGCTGGCTGCTCGTATTGATGTCTGGTAAGTGGATAAGATGACATACTGTCGACGTTACTGTCTCACTGCCTGCCACACTGACTGCCACACTGACTGCCACACTAACCATCACACTGCCTGTCACACTACCTGTCACAATGACTGCCATACTGACTGTCACACCACCTGTCACAATGACTGTCACACTGACTGTCACACTGACTCGCTCTCCGTCATACTGACTCGCTGTCTGTCACACTGCCTCGCTGTTTGTCACACTGACTCGTTGTCTGTCACACTGACTCGCTGTCTGTCACACTATGTCTCATTGCTCAGCTGGTCTCTACGTCTTGCCGCATGAGTGGAAGAAGAATATGATTGACTATGTCCTCGATAAACGGGCTCGTTTCCGCTCCGCAGTACCTCAATGCATACGAGGTGCGGCGCTGAATCTCTTCAGCCCCTACTGCGTTAGCAAGACCACCTACATGGCGCACATTGAGATGGAGAAGGTACTCTCAAAGATATATGTTTGGTCAAAAAAATTCCATTTTACATTACAGTGTTATGCACATTCTTTGACCTTGTTCTTGAAGGTCACGGATCTAGACAGGAAAACAGTAGAGCGTCACATCAACAAGCTTAGGTTTTACTATGGAGCAACAGACCATTGGTGTCCGACGCACTACTATGACAATATCAAGGCCCTCTTTCCAGACCACAAGCATCTCTACCTTTGTGATAGAGGCTTTAGGCATGCGTTCATTATCGATGCCAGTAAACCGATGGCATCTGTTATTGACGGTTGGCTCAAGTCTCTATGAATAATTGCTGATTAATTGATTCGTAGGCAATTCTGATGCAGTAGCTACCAAGCTGCCAAATTCTGTGATTTGTTATATTTTTACAGCCACATGGCGTTGGCTACTTGAATCAAAATAGTGCTGCCATATTTTTTTCTTACTCATTGGCAGGACACGTTGTCGGAATATCTCACTCTCCCGAGGCTCATCATATTTCCTGATTCCTTTCCTATATATTGAATTGATTTCTGTCTGCTGCTGAAATAGCTGGATGTAATTTTGCTGTTCACCAGCTTCAGAGATTTCTAATAATATAATTTTATCACATTCTACCTGTATATCATGGTAAGAAGCAGGATTAGCAAGGCAGTGTAGTGGTCAAATGGTCATACTGGTGAAATAACAGCACCATCAAAGCAGACAGAGCCTGGGTTCTCCATCAGAATACATCCAGGCCTCATAACGAGAGAAAAACTGTATAAAACCGTTACGAAGATGAGAATTATCTTCTCTCGGCATCACTGGAGAGAAGACAACTCAGATATTCCTGTCAAAATCGCACAAACGAGGGTCTTCGCTGCGAAAGAGATTATCGTTCGGGCATTGCTTGCAAGAAAAGGAAGAGGGTCTCCACTCTTCGCTCATACCGTTACCTGCTGCTGACCGTGCAATCGTATATCTTTGAGAAGTATGCTATGTATTTTGATTTTTAGAGCTTGTTTATTTCCATTGATTCATGTTCGTTTTGTTTTGTAGTTCAAATCAATCAACAATATTTATGTATCTCTGCAGCGTATGGCGAAAAACGTCGTCTCATTTCTAATTGACATACTATGGCTCTTTTGAACGTTGCAGTACTTCTTCCATGAGATATGGCGTTATACAGACCTCTGGGGAAAACAGGTATGAAAGTGTCCAACGTATGCCTTGGTACGATGACCTTCGGCCCTAGCGACAGACCAGGAGATTGTTCTGAGGAGCTGAGCCATCAAATTCTGGACAGGTGCTACAGCCTTGTGCAGATTCATCTTGCTGTTGAGTCGCTGCTAATTTGCTCCTAATACCGTCAGTATATCATACCTCTAATTTTTTTGTTAGGTATGTAGAACTAGGTGGTAACTTTATAGACACCGCTGATGTGTACTGCAATGGTGCCTCCGAGGCCATTATCGGCACATGGCTGAATAAGCTGGGAAGTAAGAGAGATGAGCTGGTCGTGGCTACAAAAGGCCGGTATGCCAATACCTGCGCAAGTTCAATGCTGTACAGCAAACTACTATTACAATCTAACGTGTCAACTCTATATCAGCTTCAAAGATGGTCTCGAGGGCTCAATAAATGGAGCCTGCCTCAGCCGCAAGCATCTGATCAGCGAAGTGGAGCAGAGTTTGAGGCGCCTGCAGACTGATTACGTAGACTTGTATCAGTGGCACTGCTGGGACGCCTCGACTCCCCTCGAGGAGAGCCTGCGCACCATGGATGACTTGATTCGCGCCGGAAAAATCCGCTACTTTGGAGTCAGCAACTTTTGTGGCTGGCAGCTCCAGAAGGTACGCAAACTGTTACACACACTACCAGCATCTTATCACCATTGCCGTTGGGTCAATGCCATGTGACAGACAGATAAGGTATAAGTTGAATACACAGTATCTTGTGTCATATGTTGTATGCGCAAACTGCTTGCTGTACCTGCTGCTAGAGTAGTGAGCACTGTTATGTAGTCACCATGCAGTCAGTCTCAGCTGTTCACTCTGGTCAGAGATAATCTACGTTGATGATGATATGTCATTGATGATCTCTGCTCTGGCCCTGCAGTCCCTAGACCTCACTAGACACACCACAAATAGCCACAGAATCACTGGCTATGCCTTTAATACGTAAACACTGCAGTATCTCCTACATCCAAGAGTATAACCAGAGATCATAGACGTTGTTGATGATTTCTGGTAGAGGAGCAGAGCAGTTAGTACACTACATCAGTGATCCCGTTGTCGATGATCTCTGACTACATGCAGTTGTAAGGGCCGGGTATGAATGGTGAAAAATTGGACTCACTAAAGTTTTATGATCAGTACAAAATACATGCAATACGGACTAACATATGGCACCCGCTTTCCATACTAGAACAGCATGCAGCAGGGCATGTTGGATAGGGTATTATAGGGTATATTTACATATATACCTCACGCCTACTCACTGCATACGAGATCCATCTGGACTGACACCATCCAAAGCAAACTGAGCTCTGGTTTTTGCATAGCTGCGCACAACACAACACCTTAGCCAAACCGCTTGCTAAATGTACCCCCCCTCCCCTAGTGTGCTGACTTGAGGGTTGTCCTCTCCCGGGTCTCCATATGATGGTGTTGATTTCCTCCTACCTCTGAACCACTGATGGAAAGAATTCTTGTTCCGTTGTTAGTGCCAGTGGAAAGTTTTGCCAGCTGACGCTCTCTAGGCCTGGTTGCCCAAAAATGATGCAATCGGTACGTGGGTGGATTGCACTTGTGCAAACATAACATTCCTGCAAAAATGTGCCATCAACAGTTTATCTATCTGAAGTAGACTTGAGTCCCTCTACATTGGAGTTCCATCTAGTAGTAGTATCCGTGCCACTGAAACGTAGTCAGACAAAAGACCCTGTCATTCCATTGAATGTAGTTGGAGCCGTCTTCTCCCCATTAGGTGTAACCACTACCCAAGGCCTGCCCTCTATGAGGTTGGAAGCAGCTCCATGCAATTCTCCTATTAGCTAGGTATATTCTTACTCGGCGTTGGTAAAGACCAAAGGGTTTTGGGATAGGCACATGTTGTTAGGTCAAATCAGGAAGAAGACAACTCCAACCATTTTATCTCACCCTAGAAAAGGAGAGGTTTGTTGGCGCAAGCTTGGTTGGGAAGTGGATTGAAATCCAAACGTCTCACTGCCTGGCAACCATCAGTAGAATCAGACTGTGATTTACTACTGTTCGTTTCTGAGTCATCGTCTATATGTACACGTATATGATATACATGTACATTATCTACATGTACGTTATGTACATGTACGTTACAGCTGGCGGATATGAGTAAGTACATGGGCCTGTCGCCGTGTGTCAGCCTGCAGCAGCAGTATAGCCTCCTGAACAGGGAGGTAGAGCTGGACCTGGCCGAAGTCTGCCAGAATGAGGGGATTGGCTTACTGCCTTGGAGTCCTCTGAAAGGTACGCTCAGGGAGATTTCCTTTCGATTGGCGGCATACTGAACCCTGTCTCACTCTTCATAGGCGGCTGGCTCACTGGTAAATGTAAAAGGAGTCAAAAGGCAGCGCCGGAAGGTTCTAGAATTCGTTACTCAACTGAGCAGAGTAAAGCTCATATGCAGAGCCACCCTGACTGGGCCACATTCGCCAATGATGAAAAGGTACTAGCTTTTTTCATCTTTATTACTCCTGAATAACTTTCCCATACCTACTCCTCTATTCCCTCAAACTGATGAAATATTCAGGTATGGAATTTGCTGGATAGAATGCAAGAAATAGCGGAGAAGCACCAGAGATCAATGTCTCAGGTCAGGGTCATTTCTTAGTTGAATGGAGAGAGCTTATTCCAGTGGGCTATTGAGAGACCATGTATTTCCTGTCTGCTGTGCAGGTGGCACTGAGATGGTTGATACAGAAGGACGCTGTTACATCAGTCATTATTGGCTGCAAGACACTGAGTCAACTGGAAGACAATTGGGCAGCGAGCAGTGGCTGGCAGCTGTCTGATGATGAGATGGAGTCACTCAATATGGCGTCACAGAAGCCACTGCCATATCCATATGAGATAATACAGCGCATGAACGCAAAACAGCTATGAAATGTCCGGATATAAATGCACCCGCAACTTGAGAAAACTTTCCACATCTGCAATTTCATTTATAGTCATTTTTTATATTATTTGTTATAATATCAACGTGCTGACGTGACTATTTTTGTGAAGCATATTTGAAGGTCCTACCCGTGCTACATACAAAGAGAAGTCGGGGTGCTTTATGCAATATCTAGCTACCCAATATTTATATGGCTCAAAACATCTGCCTCGTTCGTAAGGTACTCAACTATGTACCACAAGTGAGACACCTGCTCTGAGTTTCATGTGTCTACTACTCCCTTAATACCCCATCTAGTGGTACTAATGCAAAAGTTTCAGCTTTAAAACTGTTAGCATTCACTGTATAGTGATGTAGCGTTTATCAGATCTGCTCGGAAGTTATTTTTGGGTGGAAGTTGCATACACTGGTCTGCAATACACAGCAGTCTGATAGTTATGTGTAATGAGAGTTACCGTCTCTTGAAGGAAGATAGATTGGAATTGATATAAAAAAAATTTAATTTTTTAAAAAATGAATTGAAAGTTGTATTCATATATTCTAATTATATGCAACATCTAGCCGGGGTTTGATTATATAAAAACTTTTTCATTTGAGGCGTAGAAATGAAATAGCGAAATGATTGACTCGATAGATTTGTTGTGTTTACGTTTTTGCATTTGCGTGCGCCAGAGAGAATCTCTTCCGTCGCTGACTTCCGAACTATGGTATCTTGGACGTGAACTTATGATTAAATGCCCGACAACTGTGCTGATAGTTCACGAGGTTTTCACAAGTATACTTATTTGTTCAGATTTATAGCTTGTTTCCTTTTATCAGAGTTCCTGAGAGTGACACAGAAGCTAACAATGGGCCGTGTATTCCTTGAACATATTGGTGGGCGACGAGTATTTACTTGTGCTAATTGTTCTGCCCCTCTAACAAATCGGTCTGAACTCATTTCTACTCGATTTACTGGAGCAACAGGACGCGCCTTCTTATTTAACAAGGTAACCTTACAACAACGTTGATGCTGATTAGTTTTGCTCAAACACTCAAAGCTCAGCTCCAATTACTCGAGCTGCCTCCCTATCATACATGCTGTTGTGATTCCTCGAGTATATTTCCTGATACAATGTGTAGTCGAGTTCGTATTTCAACCCAGCGTGGTATTTACGTGTGCAATGGATTCCATGTCCTTTAACCAGTATGTGATTGCTTAATCACCAGGTTGTCAATCTGAAGCATAGTGAAGTGCAGGACCGTGTGATGCTGACTGGGAGGCATATGGTGCGTGACGTATCTTGTAAGAACTGCGACTGCAAGCTGGGTTGGATCTATGAGTTTGCTGTGGAAGAGGCCCAACGGTAGGCAGCACTTATTGCTTCTTGCCTGGGTTTACATAGCTGCAATTTCTACCTCAGCTTGCGAAGCTGGGGCCAGTTTATCAAGGGAGCGCAAGTCAGTATTTCAGCAGAAAGTTTCTAAAAGCATCCAATCCAAGCTTTACCCACGAGCCTTTATCTTAGCGATGCACAAAAATTGACTCACTTCTTGGATTATAGCGGTTTTTTTTAGACCATGTGTAGATTTTTGGAAACAGTCAGTTCCTTCGAATACAACATCATGCTTACTAGGGATCCCCGATTCTGCAGAAAGTTCCCATGGTTTGTACCTACCTCCTAGTCCTGAGAATAATCGGTAACCCAGAATCCTCCTGAAATTCCTGAGGCTCCACAGTTTAGAGAGGGTTCAGAGCTTTATCAACTCAAATTGAAACTAAGTTTCGACTTCAATGAAAACTACTCCCTACATGTATAGTGAAAAATCGACTTAGAGCCTAGAGCACACCTGGGCAAAGAACAGCTCGGGCCACATCCAGCCCTTTGGCCCCTTTTGGCCCCCTGTTTGGCCCGCCTGAGGTCATTGGAATCAGTGGAATTGACGCATCTAATGACTCAGTGTGGTGATGTTCTGATTGGCTAGCAGACATCCTGCTTGAACCTTGTCAAAAGTTAACTCAGTACTCAGCTTGAAATGCCAGCCACATGTGCACGGCTTGGTGTTAGATAATCGTATCCCCCAAACTTGGCCAGTGTAAGCATAACTTAGGTGAACGTAGCTTAGATGAAGCTTAGATGAACGTGTTGCCATTACAGCTGTTTCCAACCATGTTGATCTTTGAAAATTTTCATTGAAGAGAGCCATGTAAAGTGTGTTTCTCTGCTTTACCATGAAGTGGGGGGAGGATGCAGTCCTAGATGATACAGATAGTGCTGTAGGTTATCAGTATGGCTGTGAGGATAGTTAGTCTGTTGATGAGGGCAGCTGGAAGGAATCTAGTTCCTTCAACAGATGTAAGGCTCTCTGTAAACTCCAGAACTTTTGAAACTAAGAATAGTATGCTATACCCTGTGTGAATAGGCTGGGTGGCGGAAAGATAATAGTGAGCAGATTATTGATAGTTCTGTCCTCCAACACATGCGGCCCTTTTTTAAAAAAAAACAATTGCCCGCCCCTGGTGTAGATGGATCAGTGAGCTCCTAATGGCCATACTACCTGCTACTACCTGCTACTACCTACTACTACCTGCTACTACCTACTGCTACCTACTGCTACCTACTACTATTTGTTTATTCTTATTGCCCGCAATGACCAAAGTTCATACCAAGATTGGAGCATGTCGGTACACAATGGCAACCTTTCCAACCCTATCAGAATTCGATCTGACTCAGAGCCAGTGACCAGATGGTGATTCCTGGGAAACCAATCAGCTATTCTCCTATCGCACTTCCTATCTCTGTGGTTCACTACGCCCCTTGTTCTGCTGCCAGAAGGGCACCTGGCACATCTGGAGTTGTCGTATCATGTTCTGATAGGTTGCCGTCAGCTACAGAAATTCTACCGAGTAGCATATTGATGCCAGATCCATATATGGTTTACTGTCACCCTATACGACGTATATGTATGATAGAACAGATTATTGCGTTAGTTCCATTCCTACGCTCATTGCCGTCCATTATATACGTATATTATACCATAGCACTGCCTGATAGTACAGACTGATGATGATAGATCTGATTCTGATCTATCCTCGTATGTGACTATCATTGTATGGTCACATATCCATCCAGTATTGCACTGCTAGAACCCGCCCGGTTTGTCTCACCTAGTTTGTCTCACCTAGTTCGTGTAACCTGCGGTTGTAACCTCTCTGCTGGAACAGGAGCCACACAGCGACTATTTTTAAATCATATGATAATTATGTCAGCCATTTGTTTACAGTGAAATCCAGTGGTGTGAAAATGTTATGCAAAAACACTTAAAATAACATGATATGTAAAACTTTGACCAAAATGTGTAAAAATACGCTGAGGCGGGATAGAGCCGCCAGATATTGTTAGCCTGAACTGGTGCCTGGTCATTCAGACATCACAGTATCCAATGTATTTAAGATCCGTCTGAAGGTGCAGTCGTAAATGAAGGACATACAGACAGACACAACAAGTGTTTTACTTTTTGCATAGTCGACCGATATCACAGACATTTAACATAGATATCTGTAGCGCAGTCGGCTGACCATAGAATCTATTGTAGTCAATCTGTTGTCTATGGACAGAGTGTTCTATGTATTTCATACTCTAGTCTGGTTTGACCAGCCAATAACGGTACAACCAGACGGATGTGTGATTTTGGACGTGACCTAGAGGTAGAGGATACAGGAGGATACAGTAGTCCGTTGCCAGCGGATGAGTCATCTTACGTCAGGAGAGTTTTGGCTGCTGTGACTGCACTATTAGATGTCACCTTGGCAGTTTGGGCATTCTGCTTCAGGATCTGTGTCAAACTCAGCGCTTTAATGTAAGCTGGACGCTGTGAATTAATCAGACATGTGTTACATTAATACTTTCCTATATGAAATGCCCGATCAATTCGAAAATTTTCCATTACTAGAGCTACCATTATATGGTCATAATTTCAAGGACATGTGGAGTTGAAGTAGTCGTGTTCGCTGTGGGCCAGTTCACTGCCAGCCAATTTACTGCGGTCCAGTTCACTGCGGTCCAGTTCACTGTTGACTTCGAAGAACAAAATGGCAGCATTTCAGTTCGCTAGACTAGGAGGCCATCGATTCGGTAGATAGAGAGGGTGTTGGGTAAGTCACAGGTGATCATAAACATGATGATGTAATGAGAGCGTGGCCCAGAAGTAAAAATCAACTGGATGATTGAGTTTGAGTAAAATACTTACTCAACTCTATCGCAGTTTCTTTGGGCTTTAATTTACTCGTTGAGGATTATTTTATTCCATGCAGTCTACCAACGCTGTTACCATAGGAATAGAGCAGCTTTTCTTCAACTGGTCCCACCCTGCATACCAGCCTACTACAAACCTCGGCAGTGCATGCTGGGAGAGTTTTAGCTTAAAACTGAACATATTTCATTCTACATGCTGTACATTTGCCGCGTCAGCGACACCATATATAGCGTCAATGTCGATGAATATATGTCGGTAATAGAGCTGAACCAGTAAGTTGTGTACCAACTCACTGCATTGTCTATATTGAGTAGTAGGATGAAATTCGTTGTTTACCTAACTAACGCAATGACTATGAAAGTGGTGAAAATTCAAGATCAATAAGTAAGTTAGATTGAATGAAGATGAGTGGCCAGGAGTAGCTAGAGCATCCTGCTGGAAATGAACAAGTCTGAAATATTATTATTATTATCATTACTATTCTTGTTATTGTTATTATTATTCAATCACTACAACTTCGTGGTAAATTATTACAGAACTATGTGAGTTTTTAGGGACAATTTTTCACTATTTCCTACATTTTTGCTGGTACTGTTTGACAGATATAATATACTATACTATATGCCATAAGCTTTGTACTCGGTGCTGCCACACCAGCCTGTTGACCCTATGTGCCGTCTGGCCAGTGTAACTTGCATGTATTAAGTTGAAGGCACAGACAGCTGTTGACCTGAACAATATTTTTTGTACCCATCCATCAGTCTGATATAATGTGAGGAGAACATTGTAAATAAGCTCCATCAAGTTACGAAATGATAACGTACTGTACAGTACGTACTGATACTCAAGGCTAGTACAGTACCAGTATGTACTACTAGTACTGGCGATAGGCCTGTAAGGAGAGTTGCCACAAAATGGAATGCCATTTATGGCACCACATGTATAGCATACACCCTACATTTCCGCCAATAGCGTTCAATGTAACTTTGTCAGTGGCAGAGCTGCAGCCCGAGTAGCCTCAAAGCCCCATACGAATGATGACATCAGACATCAGAACTGACCAATAGCAGTGCCTTCTCTATGGGGCTCTGGTTCTAGCAGTGAAACGGAAATATTGACTTGTTTCATGTAAAACAGCAGAGTAGAGATGAAAGAATTACGAAGAATAGGGTTTTGTGGAATTGTGCTCTCCTGATCTAATATCGACTTGGCAGAGTGTGGCTAGTCTACATCCCATAATCATTCCAGGATTTTGGAGAAATGGGTTTTTTCTATACAATTGCATTTCCATCTACTTATCGATGAGTACAAACCAAGTCCATAATTCAGTTCGAACACCTCTGTGATGAGTGCCTGATATTTGGAATTGTCACGTCTTACGTCATCTTTTAAGCTACAAGGAAGGTAGAGTGATCCTGGAGCGAGCGTTAGTGAAGGAAGTGGAAGGTTTTGAAGACCATTTGGACGACTCCGCATAGCTGAACCGTCTGTGTAAACACAGCCCTCATTATGCAAGACATCAGCAGCATCAGTCATGCCATGGTTCTACTACACCATTCAGAAACTGATCACACGCTCAAGCTCTCTCAGTCTCATTTCTCACGCAGTACCGTGCGCCTTTGTGATACCAGTGCTATTGTCGAATATTTATTTAATTCTCACCGTCTCTAATTATTTTAAAAGCGCCCACAAGTATTATAGTAATAAATGTATATCAAATACAAGATACACGTTTTGTCACAGCCATCCATCTGACCAATGAACAAGCCTTATTGGTAGTGAGGTACCTATAGTCATGGCATATGAGTTCAGAGAAAAGACACGAGCCACAGAAATTTAAAACTGAAATGTTGCGTCGGTGCCAGTGTGAAGAGAAACGCACCATGTAAATAGTGTGATGGAATGACATGTGATCGACATATAATCGCAGGTTTGGCCGCACTGCTTCTGTGAATGCGTAGGCAGGTGTATGATATCTTCAATGCCAAGTATCACGATTCGTCTTGATTTTGACACTCCTATAGGGGGGGGGGGGGGGGGGGGGAGGGGGGGGGGGGGGGGGGGGGGGGGGGGG
>ERZ1740065.1299-NODE-1299-length-14830-cov-12.009137_pt1 | contig 14830 bp, 15 predicted proteins | sample MGYA00581738_ERZ1740065 | MGnify/ENA primary metagenome ERZ1740065 (study PRJEB43018, sample SAMN04849749) | marine metagenome | isolation source: floating plastic debris | place: Pacific Ocean | collected 2008-09-01 | study: EMG produced TPA metagenomics...
AAAATTTTCCTGGGGGAGGCCCCCCAGACCCCCCCTGTGGGAGGGGACACCCCTCCCACACCACCCCGTACCTTTGGCGCTTAGCTTCGCACCTGAGCAGAGTGAAGGTGCTCTGCTGGCTGCCCTGCGGGCTGATTTATTTGGCAGTGCCACTCTGAAAACGAAGGGCACAGCCCTTGTAGTGGGTATATGTAAGAACTGCAAAGTTCCAAAATGGTGGCAAGTAATTAGGTGAAGGATGTATTCCTTCTGGGGAAGGATGGAGTCTTCCTGATTTTAATTTGCCCTCCTTACTTATATCAAAGGTGTTCAAGTAATCTGCTGACCAATCAGATCCAATGGTGCCAGGCAACCAGTACCCTTACGAAGTTCTAGTCAATCAGCATCTGCACGCTATGCTACCGGCATCTTGTTTGCAAGCTGTGATCAATAAAATTTTTCAATATTACTCTGCTGTCAGCTTTTTGCAAGTTATAACTAATCAGAAATAACGAAGCTGGGGTACCAGTCCTCACCAGCTGCCTTGGTATGCTGCTAAGTGGTTAGTTTAACTTTTGTCGAAAGGTTAATCCCAGGTCCGTTGCTTTGCATCTGGTGATTAATTTTGTCTTGACCTTAATTATATTAGTCTACAGGCTGCCTTCTACCCGACCCATCTCGTCAGTGTTCAGCAATTAATCAATTATTCGCCTGAATTACTATCACCAGGTATTGCCATACAAATCTAGTCAGGCTCCTGTATTACTTCTGATATTCTATCCACCTTTTGGAATTAACTTTGACATTTCATCGTACCTCTGGCCTTTTCCTCCAGATGCTTCCATGACTCCTTTGTCTCTTGCTCTGCTCTGTTCTTGCCCTCCTCTGTCCTTAGTGTTGGTCATAGCTCAGTCTACACTATAGTTAGTAGAGTGAGGTTGGTAACATTTCAATTTATATGGTATATGGGAAGGTTATTTCAAGAGTATGAACCAACTCTCCCTTGGATGAAACAATCAGTTCTGGCATACGGATGCATCAGTGGTATGTCCCATGTTTGTATAGTAGATTATTTTCAGATGTATGCGGATCCTCATGAGAGAGAGGCACGTGAAGACTTGCATGGAATCACATGACACTTGGCAGGTCAGACAGCTTGGAAGAGCAAAGCAGTCATAAAATGTCTTATCGATTTTCGTAGGAAGTTTTCTTTTCAATAGGGGGCCTTTTCAGGTCAGTAGCTCACCATAATAAAAACAATTTTTATTTTGAATCTAGCCCTGATAATTTTCATTCAGCTACATTGTGTAACAAGCAGCAAGGCCTGCTGAGCTGTCACGGGTCATACATTATTTATAGCAGATTTGTGATCACACGATGTATGTGGCTGCGCGTGGTTCGCAGCGCTGTGACTCCGTAGGTCACTATTTATTGGCTGGTTCTCACAGGGGCTTTGGTATTCGCCATTAACAGGATATTAAACTGAAAGTGAGAAAGTGTCACTGCGCTCTATCAGGAGCAGACCTAGGCATTTTTTGACTGATGCAGAAGTAACCTACTCATAGCTGCCGGAATGGCAGTTTGTCCCTCTTAAATGCTGATTGTTCAGAGATGATGAATGCTGCTTGCGTTACTGCACAATGTGTACAGTTGTGGTTTGGGTAACTCCAGTTGATTGGCTTCCTTGAGGTGTGCCTAATCACCCCATGAAGGCCGCAGGGCTTTTTAAGACTTATCATGACTGATCAATAGCTTCTTGCTTTGTCTCAGACATATTGAACCGTGTTTCCTTGAGCTTTCTCAAGACATATGACACCAGAATTGTGCTGCTTCGAATACTTTTCATGACTCTGCCCTGTTTCTTTTAGGACATAGGGTCCTGATAGGTCCTGCTTGACTTGCATCGTCCAATTCTAAGTTCCCCCAAGGCAGCGGTATTGTTTACTCTCCTATTGGTAGGTCCGCTGGTTTTGCCGGGCTTAGACCGGGTTTAGTCTGCGTTTGGCGTTCTATTATGGGCTTCAGTACTAGAGTAATACCAGCGTAGCACTATGGCGCCTATTGATAGGAGAGCGAAAAATGCCAAGACAGCCGAGATCTGACAGGAGATTTGTTTATTCACATACTAGTGAACAAAGGAAAACAAATTTTTGAGACATGTTTCCTGACTAAGGGGGTTTCCGGATACTTGATGTAATCCTTGCATCAACCTTGTGATGCGATCATCCGAAGGCCTTGCATAATGTGCGAGAGTTTCAGAACGAATTGTGTAAATGAAAATCTCATCTGTCCATAATGCATTGTCTTGGCAGAAATAAATCCCACGATGCATGTTCTTTTCCCCGAATACGAGGAGCCGTTTGCCCCTTTTGCTTTTGGACCTCGTAGAAAACTCAGCGTAATTCCTCCGCTATCAATTATGTTCAATCGGTGACCTTGACCTTGACACTGAGAAACACGCCAACACACTGAAGGTTGTCCCCGGCAATAATTCACGAGGTGAAATATTTACAAAACCGGGTATGGTGGAAATGAAGATTTCCTCGCCAAAAATGCGATGAACAGCTTCATTTAGGCGATGGTAAACAATTATTTTCTCAACGCAGTCGCGTCGAGGATCCGAAAGCGCAATAAGACCTCGCATCCATTGGCACAGAATGCAAAGCACAGAATCAACCACAGAAGGGGTACAGTGTAAACACCTAGCTGAAACGCAACACTAAAGCTGTGGCTTCACTCAGCCCATTGACAGTCATTACCACTCGGCTGCTCAGTAATTTCACTGATATCTTTGCCACGTCAGTGGTTATCAGAGTTGTTTATAAGCGGACATCAACATACCGCAGCGCTTCAGTGTGTTTCTATTACCGCAGCGTTACATTTTGGGACGCTAGTGGTCTGGATCTGAACCGGACCACGCTGGACCAATGGAAACGGCTGTATAAAGCGCACCAATTATTGCGATGGAACACTCTTGGACTGTCCCAATGGAAATGGGGTCTAACTTCGCATTTTCACTATGATCAGATTTTTCTATCGACTCCTCAATCCCTTTTGTTTGTAACTCGGTTAATTTTCTATAAAAAATCTGAATCTCCTCAGCTGTCACTGTTCACTGACCCGTGATCACTTTGTTTATGTTTCCCGTTGATGGCTGGCCTCAATGTGTTCGCCTATCAGCTACATGACTGTAGACCTGTGACCTGTGACCTGTCGACATGTGACCCTTTGACCTGCGATAAGCTATCTATAATCGCATTGTATCACTCTGTCTCGTCTCGACTCGGGCCTGTAAAAACATCTGTCTCACAGGAGAGCAAAGGCGATGAATCCCATTAGCTCAAACCCGCACGCTACTAAGCCAAGTCTGATCTAGCATCACGCTCTCAACCTGCCAGAGGCATTAATATACCTTAGCAACTATAATTACATTGCATCAGTATTTGGTTGAATAATCTGGTAGGATCACAGAATTCACCACCCATAAATCCACTTGGCTGAAAAAATGCTAATTATCTGTAAGCTACGAAATGCTGCATGTCATTCAATGTGTGCGGCATTCTTAGATCCGAACTTCTTTCGGTTGTTATTGCCAGCTCTTCCACACAAAAAGCATACATATAAACCCCTATGTGATAGAGAAAGCAGTGGATGGGAAGTTCTACAGATTGATGATCACCATAATCGGCAGGAGATTGTCATCAAAGTACCTTATACAAGGTCAATGTAGTTCAAGGTCAATGGGACGAGGCACGTATATTTCACTTGTTACCAAGGCACTGTATGCAAGGTTAATGGATGAGACATACATTGTACACTTGTATAGAATTACATGAGCTTCAACATTTAGCCACTGATCTAGGTAACCAAATTCATCTCCATTCAGCAGAAGGATCTGAAAAGAATTCAATAAATAACTGATGATCATTATTGATTTCTGTGGCTATGATTACTGAGCTGAGCTCAGGGCAGCAACAGCTGATCATGGAGGCTGTGGCAAAGATCACAGTTCTAATAGCTCTACTACAGATGCACGATGGGAAGACAGTGCGAGACTGGTAAGATAGTAAACCTACTCTTTCTCCAACGTAATATTAGTTTTCAACTCTGTCAGGCACTTCTGAAATAACAAACTTTTCTGTCTTGCAATAAGTGACTCACAAGTACTGACGGCGGTACTTGTTAACTCTGCTGAACATAGTAAGTACCTGCCTATTTGACACACAGGTGAATTAATATCAGTACATTCCGATGCGTGCAAAATCTGTAGATTAGTATTTATGGGAAATGCTAAATGGAGATACATCAATTATCAATGGATAGATGGTGTTATGATTATACTTTAGCCTGAATGTTTCCAATGTCTACTGTATGAAGTTATGTATGAGTTGTATAGCTTGAGAAGATATGTGTTCTGACAGGAGGAAGGAATATGGAGAAATGACAATATTTGCATCTGACTTTGACGCCCCAGTCACCGCACTCATTGATGACATATCTGATGGAGGAGGACTCTTACTGGCAGCCACGGACAGTGGCCTATACCAGATCTATCAGGATGGTCAACACGAGATGATACACGACTGGGAAGATGGCCGACGGTATGTATGCGTATGCCCCTCTTGGAATATTTTATTTTACTTCTGTTTCATAAAAATATTTGTTTCAGACTAGGACTGACCTACATTGAAGATGGAAATTTGGCATTCACCAACACAGATCTGCATTGCATCACCGGAATCTTTATGTCGAACGGCAATCCGCTACCAGGTCGCGTAGCCACATGTGGTGTACCTGGCTCAGATTATTGTTGCTACTCAAATCGAATACTAATTACTGAGCCTGCAGGCCTCCATTACTTCCTTGACACTCGAACCTTGTACTTTACGTCGTTGGTACACGCCGGGGTATTCAGCGTTGATTTTAGCAATGCTGCAGCGGCACATTGGCAGCAGACAGTGACGCAGGGCAGCTCGCTGCACGCCACATGCTCTGCTGATGCTCTCCTAGCTGGAGTCGATTTTGGTATCATGACTATCCATATGGACACGGCTGAAGCTCAATGGTTCACTGGAGGCAGTGTAACCGGAGATACTGTCAGCGATGCTCTCAGCACTGAGTTCGGTGAGGTGGCGGATTTCACTTCACTTTCCGATGGGGCCATAGTGATATCGGATAAGATACAGAACAGGTAAAGTATAAGAGTTTTGACCCTAATTATTGTCTATTTTATTTGCAAGGACAATATTCCACAGAAATCTGTCTCAGACCCTTTTAATTCTACAACGCTTTTCCAACACCCCTTTTATTATCGGGCATTTGCAAACAATATGTCACACTGCATTATAGCTTTTAGTTTGCAGGAAAACTACTGTATTCTGGTGTTCCTAATGCTATTCCAGGTTATTCATTCGACCTAACGATCAAATCTGAGCAAATCTGGATAGCTGTTCTAAAGGTGCTGCAGTCAGGAATTGTCTTTCCTCCGTTTCACCTGGATGTGAAATTATGAATCCCTTCCTATGTATCAATAGCTTGAATAAGAATTAAGAAAACATTCTACGTAATCTATCTCACGCCAGAAGAATATAGTTCTTCTGCTTGATGGATTTCTTTTTTTAATATATCAGTGTAAGTGTCGTTATACTAAATACGATGCTACTAGCTTCTGTGTAAAGAACTAGTCCGTACTAGTCCGTACTAGCTCGTACTAGTTTGTACTAGTTCGTACTAGTCCGTACTAGTTTTTACTAGTCCGTACTAGTCCGTACTATTGTGTCAAGTTTAAAGCTAGAGCTCAAAGCCACTCAAATGATTGAGTTTAAATCGCTGCTTCACTCTGTTTCTGTTGAGCTACCCAGCTCGATATTGACCAGTCTTCATCTGAGGAATGACCAACCAAACAATTAAAACTATCAATAATTGTCAATCAAGTACTTATAAGTGTGAGGCACAAAATAATGTAATTTTTACATCCATGGGAATGGAGAAATAGTCAATTCCCGGAGACTGTGAATTACGTACAACTTTGTTAAAGCCTAAATGGAAGTAATGAAACACTCATAGAACGGGCCTGAACATTGGCAGCAAGTTTTTACTCTCCCCTCGAAATCTGTGCTGGTTTCATAAACGCTGTGGTGGAGCTCAGCCTAAATTAGGCTTATGCGCTATAGAAGTATAATAGATGCAGACTAAAGCCAGCTTGACGGAAGCGTAACGCCAGCGTATTTAGCCAGTGAGCCTGCTGGTAGGGGAGTAGAAAATGCTATATAGCCATAGGTGCCTCATCTTTTGGCCAGCCTCTACCATGGTAGAGTGTGATCTAAGGAAGGCCATGCTGAGTAGTTGGTCAACGAAATGTGGATGAAAATTATTCAGGCTTTTGCTGGTTGACAAAGAAAATAATTTGGCTCTTCAAATCTGCTCTGGACGCAATGAGACGAAGACTGGAGGCTCAGAAACCTGTTCTATCAGAGAGCCTCATGGAATCATTGCGATTCAAGATCAGCTGTATGTCGGAGCAGAGATGTCTGGAGGAACCTTCGCCATCATGAAAGTAACTGGTAAGGATCTAATTTTTAGAGAACGCAGGAAAACATCATTTTTTCTCCTGTATTGATGCACTCGGGCCAATAAAAGGCATTGGAAGCTGATTAAAGAGCATCTTTATGGTTCCTGCAATTCCCTGTGGACATACGTTCATACTCCTGCACATGTGCGTACACTCTCCCGCACATGCTCGCCCGCGCACGCATGTGCCACATGCACATATATCTACAGGAGAATGAAAGAAGCTGTACATTATTTTGTGATCACTTTACTCATATGTTTGTGGACAGTTGATCTTCTAATGGATTAAGCTATCTGTTGTAGAAGGACAGGAAAGCTCCCCGTGCTACTTAGAAGACAATGTTTGCGTTCAGATAACCTCATCAACAGTTGTTCCTTGTCAACATGGATATGGTTGCAAACAGAGTAAGTATTTACTACACAATGACATTATTCACCAACTAAGCCACTAAGTTAGACTTCCTCATTCCTCACTTCCAGGTTGAGCTGTATTATGTAGTATCCACGTAAGTAAGAGCTTACTGAGGTATCTAACATTGTAAAGCTTTAGGCTAGTAGATTTTCAGTATTTATGTACTGCTACTAGTTTCTCTATGTGGTAAGTAGGTCATAATACTAGCCATTCAGCGATTAGATACGGGAAATACCCAAAACAATGATCAAAGGAGCGCGCTTGATGGGAATCAAACAAGTTCTGAACAAAAACTTTGAAACATATTTTCTCATTGGCTACGGTTTTCATCCAGGCGTGTTCATAATGGACGCAGGGACTGATGACCCAGAAGACAATGAAGATGAGTGTCTTCCAGCAATCGTATTGTCACTTGAGATGATGTGTGCGGCTCATTGTCTCTCAACAGACAAGTGTTTAGGTTTTGTATTTCATGAAGAAGCCAAGCAGTGCTATCTGAAGACATTCGCTGGTGAACAAGAGCAAAGTGGAAACTGTGATCAACACATGGCCTCACGATGGTCAAAGGGGAAATGAAATATTTATTCCTGTTCCGAACTTTTCAAATTTTGAAATCCATATAACTACTTAAAATCTGTTAAGTTTCATATTTCTCGGATTGGTATTTCATATAGATTTTTTTGTCAAGGATTTGTTAAAAAGTTGTACTTTCTAATGCCGTGAGGAGAGTGTTGTAGTGGTTACTTCAGAACTCAGCATTTTATGTCAACAGCTCTATGAGCTGTTGACATACTCCTTTGTTATTTCACTCCACCACATGGTTTACAGAGCTGAATCTCTTAACAAACACTGTACACATTATGTTTATTTCGTCTCATTTTCCTCTTTTTATGAGATCTTTCCTTAAAACAAGAGTGAGACACACGAAAAAGAGAAAATGGTCGCAGAACATGAATACTTATTGGCAGAAAATCAAGAAATCCCACTGCTGACACCATCTAACTTTGAACAAGAAACTATGGTAGTACTGTAACAGTGAATGAGTGCTGAAAAGTGTGTGTCAGCTGCTGTATCAAGCACTATGCAGAGCAAGTATTAGAGTGAAAAATAAAAACAGTAGTATTAGTAACGGCTGTAAACTGGATGAGATGATAGGGGCAGAGATCAGAGAGAAAATTCTGACCCATGCACACAGGTAGGAGGCATTCCCATGTGGAGAAGACAAATCCTGGTACGATAAGTTTTTCTCAATGATACACACTGCTGCAAAGATATGTGTCTTTCAAATGTAGTTTTCTATCAATACCTTCATACGTAGTTGCTGACTTGGGACCATTGGAGTTGACTTAGCGTGTAAAAATGTGAAAGAAAAGTTACTCTTTCAATCCCAGTGCTGAAACAGTTTGATGTCACTCTTCCTCTGTTGCATGTATTGTAGGTACGAGAGAAAAATTTAGATTTCAATCAATCATACAACAAAAGAGCTATTTAAATATTTTATGAAACTTCTGTTCTCCTGGCTGTCATTACAACCTAATCACCAAGCAAAAACATGTGGAGGAAGAAAGGGCAGACCCTTGGAAACGATTCCCATGAAGTAAATCGATTCCGATTCAGTTAGCTATCTTTTAAGAACTCCAGAGCAAATCTCAATAGCATTAAAAAGAATCGGAAGCGAATGGTGCTTAGAGTTGGTCAACTCTGAGCTGAAGTGAACTGAACTCTGCACATAATAGAAAAAACTGGTGGCCGAACTGAGCTGTCTGCTGCAGAATCTTAATGAAGCTTTATCTCTGAGTCATTGAAAGCGCTAGAACTGAACTGATTTTGACTATATCTGACCAAGTCTATTCGGGATGTCTGTCACTGATACAGAGTCGTAAACTGAAATATATCAATTAGAGAGCTGAACTGAACTGAACTTAAATCTCTGAAATGGATTTTTGAACTGAACTGAATTGAATCTATAATTCTGAGAGAGAATAGAAACTGAACTGAATCCTGAAATCAAGGAATCTGCAAGGGTCTGGGGAAGAGGAAAGAGTATTGTAGTCAATATTGGTATGATGTCACCCAACATTGAGATAACGTTGGCGGCAAAGCTGTATACTCTTGCAAAAAGCCTATGAGTGACAAGTAAAGGGTTTCTGACTTCAGATACCAGCTGGACGATGTTTTTTTTTCACAATGGCTATCAGGCAGCAGCGCGAAATATCACCTAATTCTCAACAAACCGGCCAGCATCACTGATAGAGTATATACATGTGTAAGTATGATAGTTTTGCGGAGGCTAGAGAGGATGTTCTTTTGGTTCTGATTGTATCAAATTATCTGAATGTCAAGAAGAATTTTGACAACAAAGTGGCTAGAAATGAAATCTTGGAGTCCTAAGTGCTGATAAAAATAGTATCATAATGGAAAAAAACTCATGATCACACAAAAATTATGCTTTGGATACGGCTGGATGTATGGGGACAAGGTTTGCATCACAAGTACAGGGAATCATTCAGGACTCAATACCGAACGACCAGTGATGCCATACTGATCAGGTTTATCTTCATACAATTTCGAAAACTAACCACCAATAAATTAGTGATGAAATTTATTGACCTAAGGATCGCCCAGCTTTTAGAACTGAACATGCTATTCGAAATGGAAGCACTGATCTCATGCATTGAGTCGACCTCTACTAACATGTGCGTCAAAAGGAAACCAGTAAATTATTGATACTTGTTATCGATTGTACGTTCATGTCCACTTCGTACAACTGAACGCGTGACAGGGACAGCTAGCGATGGCGGTTCCGATCAAGGTAATGTTTCTGGCAGCTCTTCTACTGACTTGTGACGGGAACACAGCCAATGATTGGTAAGAAAGCTCTGTAAACTTACTCTAAACATTCTTCTGTGGCGTAAAGTATCAACAGATCTACGGCTTTTGTCATTCTCCCAAAGATATTCGTGCATCAGCGCGTGCGGGAGTGAGCGGGAGTGAGCAGGAGTAAGTGTGGACAGGAGCGGGAGGGGGCGGAAGTGAGCGCGGATGGGCGCGGGAGTGGGTGCGGAAATTGGCAAGAGAATGACAAAAACCAGATCTACCAATGTGCAGCCATTTGACGCCACGAAAGGAAATCGTTGTGGGAGAGTCAGTAGCAGTAAGGTGCCAGTGGTGATCTTTGATGATCTGTATACACCGCAGAGTGAGCCATTCTTCACCATCAGGTTTATATTGAAAATCTACAATGGCCGTGCGCCATTCATTTCCACCCATTTTCCTACGATCATTCAAATATATTACATTACATATCATATCACATTCGTGGTCGACCTGAAAGGAGTGGGATGAGCTAAAACAAAACACCGATAAAAATTTGAGCTCACCTATGAGGGTGGTACAGTTTAAAGTGCAACTCATCGAAAGAGTGAAAGGTAAATGGTTTGATTGTTCAATTAAGATTTGCTGACTCCAACTTCTTTTAAGTCGTACATTGATGGTATTTTCACCTAGAGCTGTGTCTTTCGTTTGCGTGCGTTTGTGTTTGCCGCTTTCAGAGCAGCTGATTGCAGTGAAGTTGCAATGCTATGGTGCCAAATGCGTTGGGGTGAAGGAGAGGTGTACTCTTCTGCAGAGGGAAGGGTCAGAGAAACTTTTCCCTTTGAGAGTGCCTTGAGAGTAGGTTTCAGGCCGTCGGGAGATCATATATGAACCCATGAAACCGAGGGCTCTTACTTAGACTACACTTCAATGATAGATCATCTCACTTTTTATAAAGCTGTACTGAAAACTAACCGTAAGTGCAAGAGTGCTCCAATCTAATGAGGTTGGTAGCATATGAAACCTTACGTACCTATGGTGGTACTAGTTAACGAGATTGCCCTCCAAAACGTACTCAGTGCCTGGCCAAAATCGGTACATTTCAGCGCCTGCAGCTACAGAATCCATAGTTAAGTATTTCTGGTAAAAGTTTGGTGAGACATATCAATGAATAGAGAATACTTTAATCTGAACACTTCAATTGTAAGCTGCAGAAGGAGAACGCCGTCTGAATAGTATAGCTTGGGAAGATATGTGTTCTGACAGGAGGAACAAATTTGGAGAGATGACGATATTCGCATCAGACTTTGATGCACCAGTGACAGCGATCATTGATGACAGATCTGATGGAGGAGGACTCTTACTGGCAGCCACGGACAGTGGCCTGTACCGGATCTATCAGGATGGTCAACACGAGATGATGCACGACTGGGAAGATGGCCGACGGTATGTACACGTCTGCTCCTCTTGGAATGATTTATGTAGCTTCTGTTTCATAATGACCAAATAATACTGATATTCGTTTCAGACTGGGACTGACCTATGTTGATAATGTTACTGTGGCATTTTCCAACACAGATCTGCATTGTATCAGCGGAGTCTCTGCGTCAAACGGCGATCCGCAACCAACTCCTATAGGCACATGTGGTGTAGCTGGTTCGACCTATTGTTGCTACTTTGACAATGTACGAACTACTAACCCTGCAGGCATCCACTTCTCCCAGGACACTCGAACCATGTACTTTTCATCGTTGGTACACGCCGGAGTATTCCGCATTACTTATAATGATAATTATCTGGCGTCGCATTGGCAACAGACAGTGGCACAGGTCAGCTCGCTGCACGCCACAAGCTCTGCTGATGCTCTCCTAGCTGGAGTAGATTTTGGTATTATGACTATCAATATGGATACGGCTGAAGCTCAATAGTTCACTGGAGGCAGTGTGGCCGGAGATACTGTCAGTGATACTCTCAACACTAAGTTCGGTGAGGTGGCGGATTTCACTTCACTTTCCGATGGGGCCATAGTGATATCGGATAAGACACAAAACAGGTAAATTATAGGAGTTTTAACAGTCGCTATGTCGATTGTGTTTGAAAGTACAATAGTTTGCTGAAAGCTTTATCATTCAAACAATGCTTGTTTGAGGAGTTTCCAATGCCTTTTTCAGGCATTTTCAAACATTATATCAGATCGCACTAAAACTTTGTGCTTGCATGCAAATTACTCGTTCCTGGTGCTCCTCTTGCTGTTCCAAGCTATTCACTGGACGTCATGATCAAGTATGAGTAAATCTTGGTCACTCGGTTTTAGTCGTGCTGTAATAGAAATTTGTCTTCTTTTCGTTGCATCTCCATGACCAATTGTGATTTTGTTCCTGTGTAGTAGTAGCTTGAATCAGAATTCAAAAGCTGATTTCCCTAATCTCTGTCATGCCAGAAGAGGTCAGCTCTGCTGATTGAAGGCTTGAAATTTTTGTGTGAATGGTTCATCAGTGTAGGTATTGTCACACTAACAATAGTTCTAAATTTTGCGTAAATAATGATGAACTATGCTTGCAGAAACTGTATTTGGGGTGAATATTTTGACACTCTGTTTGTATCATTTAGCCGATTGATTTTGAAGCCATGGCCTCAAAGCCATTCCTATATCCTAGTTCAAATTGCTGCTTCAATCTGTTTCTGTTCCGCTTCCCAGTCTTAGGTAAACTATGTTTCAACCTGTGGAAAAGCAATCACTAACCAAGCAATTAAAAACATTCAGCGGCTATGGGTACAAAGTCTTTTCGGTTTGGTGCTGCAAAAAAATTTTATTTGTAAACCCATCGTAGCGGGGAGATAGCCAGCCCCCTCTTTCGGAATGTGAAAAATGTCTCCATGAATGATATACAGTTTTGCTGATGGTGCTAAGTTCAAATCTTAAAGGCAGCAACGATAATCTGTTCATAGAACGGGCATTAGTGGTAGGGAGATGGACATTAATGTAGGTGGCTCATCTGACGGCCAGCCTCTATCGTGGTGAAGGTGAGATACGAGGTACGCCACACTGAATAGTGGCTCAGCTAAATGTAGATGAACATCATTCAGGCTTGTGCTGGTTGATAAAGAAAATGATTTAGCTCTTCAACTGTGCTCTGGAGACAGTGAGACGAAGATTGGAGACTCAGAAACCTGTTCGATCAGAGCTCCTCACGGAATCATAGCAGTGCAAGATCAGCTTTACGTTGGAGCAGAGATGCCTGGAGGAACCTGGGGAATCATGAAAGTAGCTGGTAAGGATCTGTTCAACTTGTGTAGCCCATAAACATGCTCTTCTCCCAGACTCAGTTTTTCATACTTCTGTGAATGGTCAAATGGACATTATTGTTACATCGAACAGTTTTACCATAACAAAATGATATTGTAACATCCTTTTCAGAAACTCGATCTCCTTGCTATTTGAAGCATGGCTCTTGCCTGTAAAAACAGGGTGAGGCTGTATTATCCTGCAACAAGCAGGAAGGATGTGTACAAGGTGAGTGTGGATCAGGTATATATCGCACGTATTTGTATTGTTATATTATATGATGTTGATTTGGTAACCATAGCAATTGGCATGTCATTAAGATTTCATATTGCATGTCCTAAATCTATCAGAGACAACTTCCAAGAAATTGACAGAGAATACGATGAGAACTGAGAGACTACAACAGTTGTAACTCCTTTTCCTGGTAGCTTGTTGTTGGCTACTCACCATGATAGTGACTATAAACCTGCATCCATTTGTGGTTCGTTGGTAAAACTTGAGCCATATGTGCTGCAGGTATCTTCAAATCCTTTCCAAGATCAGATTGTGGCGAGAAGCTTCTTTTCACTCTGAAAACCATGAACAAGCAAATGTGTGAACTCCAGTGTCTGTCTACCGATCTCGGCACTGGATTCGTGTTCGCAGAAGAATCTCTCATGTGTCACCTGATCACGACTGTTGACGACGACTGTGACCATGACGAACTGTGCCTAAGCGGAGTTGCAAAGGTCTTCGTAAAGCAATGAGTATTTTTTTTCTCTTTTAGGTTCTTAAGTTCTTGCAATGTAAATTGCAAGCTGGGTCCCATAAAAATTTTGGCATTTTTTGCCCTTTCGTCAGCAGGAATGTCAGCTGAATATGAGGTAGGTGACGCCACTCATTTTGAAGCATTCCTCTAACCATGGTGACTTTTTGTCAGTTATGGATATTCCCTCTGTGACATGTGTCAGTTATTTCATTAAATAATCAATGGTGATTGCTTGTCAGATTGGTAATTTCCTAGATGAACCGGCTGCATGTATGAGCGTATGGCCGTGCCAAGCAATGCAGTAGGTACAGCTTCACAACATCATGCTGAGCATTTAAGAAGTTTAGGGTCTTTGCTTGTTTCCTGGATTGGGGAGGGAATGTAGCATTATATGTTTACATTATGAGCCATCTGTGACTCATGGTCAGGTGCTTAGGTCTCATGTTTCGTGAAAAAACCAAACAGTGTTATTTGCAAATATTTACTGGTGAACAACTGGTGGCAACTGTGATCAACGCGCGTCATGCTGGTCAAACAGGAACTAGAACATCGATCATTGTTGCAAAGTTTTGAGCTTTTGAAATACCTATAATGACCTATGACCTATAATGACCTATGACCTATAATGACCTATGACCTATAATGACTTGAAATTTGATTAGCTTCATATTTTTTTAGATTTCTATAGCATAAAATCATTTTATCACAAGTTTTTTGTTAAGTTCAACCGTGAAATGCAGAGAGGAAAGTTTCTTTGACATTCCTTCACACTGAGCCATTTTATGTGCGCAGATCCTAGAGGTATGTCATCCTCCTCTGTTATGTCATTTCACCACATTGTTGACAGATCTAGGTATTTTGTCATCAGTGTGATATATTACGTTGTTTTCGTCTCACTCGCATATTTTTATGTGAGAGTTCTATAAAATGCAGGTGAGGCAGACAAAAAACAGAAATTTCACAGAATATCGATACATATTGGACGCTATGAAATAAATCCCACTTCTGACACCGCTCCGCA
>ERZ1740065.1301-NODE-1301-length-14823-cov-12.228873_pt1 | contig 14823 bp, 15 predicted proteins | sample MGYA00581738_ERZ1740065 | MGnify/ENA primary metagenome ERZ1740065 (study PRJEB43018, sample SAMN04849749) | marine metagenome | isolation source: floating plastic debris | place: Pacific Ocean | collected 2008-09-01 | study: EMG produced TPA metagenomics...
GACGGAGGAAGGGAGGGGCGGAGGAAGGGAAGGAGGGACGGAGGAAGGGAGGGGCGGAGGAAGAGAGGGAAGCACGGAGGAAGGGAGGGACGGAGGGGGCTTACATCAAACATGGTGTGTATCGTTAACTGTAGCTGAAGTTATCTTACTTATTTTTAGAATGCACCTTTCCTTTATTCAGAGTGATGCTGCCGCGATGATAGTTATTCAATCGTGTAAGTCATTACCTAAACATACCGTACTGTCATTTACCTGTGGCACTTACTTGCATTAATATTATGCATACTCTTTGCATGTTGGCAATCTTGACCATGAGGAATGGATGGTTTTGTTTAACCAGCGTACAGTAGGCTATACCGAATCCCAGGCAGATAATAGCCAGAATCACTGCCCAACCAGTGAGTAGATGCCAGTACTGGAATGGCATAAGAGCCGTATCGGTAGAGTAATCCTGTATGCTCTTATATGTGGCGTTTGAAGAAACTTTAGCTATCTCCCAAGGATCCAACGATACTGCGAATATCCAGACCATTGACTTTATCCAGGTTTCTGGCCATGGCCAGCGAAGGGACAGCGACTGAATCTAAAGCGAGAATTGAGATACGAGTTATTGTAGTACTATAAGTGCATGACTAACTAACTCATGAACTTACCATGCCAATCCATTGCAGATATTCAATTGATAATAGGCAGAAATCGTTCCAGAGAAGACTGGTTCCTCTTTTTTTAGCGTCTGCAAACAGGATATTGTCCTCGTCAAACTCATTCTCCCAGTAGTTGTTTCCAGCAACCATCTCTTCTAGTGTCATATCAAACGCATGATTTCTGTATCTGAAATGAATAGAGACTGACTGAAAATATTCTCAAGCATGCGCGGGAAGATGGAAAGTATCTTTTGGGGGGTGTAATCATACCCAGATTTACTGAACTTCGTCTTCTTAGATTTCTTGGCCATACTGCGGGATAAGAGAGGCACACTTTCTCTAGCCATCATTCACTCTACAATCATCGCAAACAAGCATTTTTTCCACCGTAACACAGCTAATATTATAGCTAAGTAGATGGTTTTGTTATTCATACACATCAAATAGATTGGTTGGTTCTTCCAATAGTCAAACTACAGCAATACGGTTGATCAACATGTGTTGCGTGAATGTAAGATTAGTGATGTCATTTATATCACGTGATTCTAGCATCAAATTGCACCTGTGAATAGTATGATTGATTCAAAAGCCAGCAAGTCGACATCCAAGATGATGCAGCAGGTACTTCTCTTAGCGATAAACTTCAGCATCATCGTCGACGGCCATGTTGTAAACAAATTCACTGCTACCCGGGAACAACTCTGATGTCAACTGCGATACGATAGTCAAACGATGTGTAATAAGTTGGTGATATCAGTGAGCTGTGTCTACGTCTTTACACCTTCTAAACAAAAGAGCCGAACACTGCTTCATAACATCTAGTTGACATGCAGTGAAATCCGCATAGAGAACACAACTCAAAAAGCAATCTATTCGATATCGGTAATGTGTTTGGAAAAAAACCAGACTCATTTGATGCTAATACTATTAACTCACGAAATCGTTATATTATAGATTTATTCATTGAGTTCAATAATATTGAGTGTACATCAAAACTTAAAATTGTCACAAATATAGTTAGAACATACATATACTATGACTATTAAATTATGAGTTGTATTCTCTTGTCAGAACCTAACTTTTACCCGCTAACGTTTCCCAATTCGACCTTGACACCGCATGTAAACAATGTTGAAAAACTCAGTCGTCTAGTCGAGAGAAGTTTTTTTGTAATTTATCTTGCCAAAAAGCATTTCTATCCCTGATACATGTGCTGTAAATATGCCACTAATCGTGAAAGATTACGTTTGGGATGAAACTCCACAAACTTTGGGCATCAGCGTGCCATTAAAAGGAGTCAAAAAGGACAAGATAGACATATTTTCCACAGATGAATACGTCAAGGTTAGAGACTCATATTCAATAAAACAGCACATGAACGTTGAGGCTATTCCATATTAATATCGCTATACGAGTGCAGTGCTTTATACTTTCCGACTTCGTAGGTTAGTTTCCCACCATACATATTCGAGATCTTCCTCTACCAGCCAGTTGCTGAAGACTCAAGTGTGGCAGTGATTGAAAATGGAATGGTTTTGATCAAACTCGTAAAGCAAACAGAAGCTATTTGGGGCCAAATTTCATCCGACATCATAAGTAAGGCAAAGCGGTAGCAACCCAATAGGTTTTAATTGTAAACATATACAATAGGCTTACTATGACGTTTGCTCACTGTTAGACGACAAGGAGGCACTTCGTGCTAAAAGAGAAGAAATTCTAGTGAAGGCTCAAGAAAAAGCTGAAAGAGAGATGAATGAAAGGAATGAAGCTAAACGGAAAAATGAAAAACTGGCATTGAGAAAGGCCATGGATGTGAGTAGCAAATGAAGACTATTTTTGGTCTAATACAGTCTGCTAGACACGCCAAAAAGAAATGTTACTTGATTGGTTTGCTTCTTTGCTACTTATCTAGCTTGATGCTGAAGAAAGAGACAGAATTGATGCCTTAAAAGAAGCAGAGAGGAAAAAGGCAACAGAAGAGCTTGAGAAATGGAAAGAGGAACAAAGGCAGCTGGCATTAAAAGTAATTGAATAATTTTTGCTTAGCAATTAAGCCTCGGTTTCTTTGACCAGTAGCATTCCAGTAGTAACATTCCAGTAGTAACATTCCATTTTGGTGCAGGAGAAGCAGCAGATGGAGGAGGAAAGCCGCAGGCAGAGGGAGGCTAAAGAATCTGAGATGAGGAGACAAAAGCTGTTGGAGAAAGCAAACAGGAAAAGTACGTAATACTAATATCAGTAGAATAGGTAAGATCTGATTGGCTATCAATTGACCAATCAGGTGGTGTGTTTCATACAAATTGACCGAGGGGATAGCTGAAAGTTTTTTATACGGTTGGCTCTAATAAGAAATGTTCAGACGATATGTATGGATTGAGCGAGCTTTCATACATGCTCGATGGGTAGATATGCTCTTGATATGTTATTTGCCAGTCTGGAACAGTGTTGAAGTGATTGATTCGCAAACGCACCCATGCTGTTACTACTACTCACAAACACGAAGGCACTGCGAATATTCTATTTACAGCGAGGTTTTAGTCACAACAAATTCCTCAGCAATGCTATCAATAAAATTTAGATTTGTCTTCTCTTGGCTGTTAGTCCAATTTCGTTATTATTTCAACTGCTATCTTTCTCCGTCACTTCAAGTCATTATAGTTTAGGCTGCAATAAAAGGTGCGTTTACGTTATGTGTTTTGGCTGATTCACCTAATATGGTCAATATGTTTTCGTTGCAGACGGTATTTTTAAAGAGAATAAATCCACAGATTCAGTGAGAGAGACTGGTAAAATCCCAGTGACCTTCACCCCGCGTGTGTTTCCAACGGCAACCAGAGAGTCAACAAAGCATCTCGAAGATGAGGTCTGTAGTAATAGGATGTAAGAACTTTAGCTTGATGAATGGTGTGATGAATAGTGTGACAAATAATATAAATTAGATGAAAAATGCTGTGACAAATACTATATGACAATATGCTGTGACAAATACTATATGACAATATGCTGTGACAAATACTATATGAAAATATGCTGTGACAAATACTATATGAAAATATGCTGTGACAAATATTATATGACAATATGCTGTGACAAATGATACAGAAAATTCTGCTACAAGTGATGTGAAAATTTGTGTGAAAAATAATGTAGAGAATGCTGTGACGTGTGAATGTGACGTACCTGCGTGACGACTGGTATGAGTACCTGTAGTGTCAGCCATGATGGATGACTTTTACAGTGGCTGAAGAAGCAGGCGGAGGCTCGCAGGACGGCTGACGTCGAGGATTCCGATCTCACTGAGGAGGAGAGGAACCCAGTGTCTATGAAGGATAAGGGAGAGTACGTTCAATGCTCTCATATCGGGTAATGTGTCGGGGCAGCCATTCATTCACTTATCATACATTTTCTAGCAAGTTTTTCAAAGATGGCAACTACCAGGCTGCCATCAATGCATACTCTCACGCCATACGAATGTCCAAAGGCAAGATGCCATCGTATCCTTTCAAACCAGAACTTTCTCATGTCCATCAGTAATGGTTGTGATGGTAACATATCGCCCTAGCAACAGCATGTATCTTCCTTAGCCATCCTGTGTTAGGCTGTACTCCAATCGCGCTGCATGTCACCTCAAGATCAGAAACTTGATGAAAGCCATTGAAGATTCGTCCAAGGTATAAAACACACTTTCTGTCATTTGTCACAGATCTGCATATTGTGACAGAGAAGATTAGTTGTGTAAGATAATCCGCTGCGACAAGTGACTGTGATGTCATGGTGTCTTGATGCTGATTGGCTGCTGTAGAACCAGATTTGATAGTGATGGAAATGTTACCGTTTTCGTAGAAACTCATCAAGAAATCGAAATCATAGCAATCTAAAAAATGAGAAGATAACTCCTATATGAGGTATAATGAGCATAACTTCTAGTCTGGTGATTAGTTGCTCGCTGTTTTTGCTACGGTTAGACCATCGCTATCAAATCTAGTTCTACAGTAAGCTCTCTCTGATTGGTCCATCTACTGATGCGTTGATGTTTCTTATGAAGGCCTTGGAGTTGCTCACCCCTGCTGTCCCTCAGAATGCCTCGAGTCGGTGCAAGGCTCACGTACGTCGAGGCACTGCTTTCTGCGAATTGGAACTTTTTGTTGAAGGTAACGTATTATCCGTGTCTATGTTGGTACGGCTGTCCATTAGACTGTATGATTTACCTTCTGTATCGATTCTAGGTCTAATGGACTACCAGGCAGCTCTCAAAATAGAACCAGATAACTCGCGCCTCCAAGATGACATCGAGAAAATACGTCTGAGAATCCAGAGCAGCGAAATGTGAACGCTGAACAAAGCCATTGGGAATCCTATCACTATTTATTGATAATTCACTTGATCACATGATCAGGTCACATGATCTGGTCACATGCTGATATGGTCGTCCGGCTCCATTTCTGGCCTTATCAGCTTTACTCTGTCCAAGCTACTGGCTGACCTCGGTATGTCTAAAATATAGCAGAGTTCACCCTGATGGCTGGTGCTATTTATAGGGAGGGGGGAGTGATAAACTTGAGAAGAGCAAGAGGCGATGAGGATGTAGGGAGAAGGATTAGTAGAGAGAGGTAATGAGAGGCTGAGATCGGGTTAGCAGGGCATAGGGAGGGGAATGAGCTAGCAACGAGGCGGGGATGGTATACAATGGAAATGTAGTGGGGGAATGGACAAGGAGTGGATTGGAAGTAAGTGGGAAGGGGTAAGGCGGGGATAAGGAGTGGATGAAGAAGTAGGAAAGGGAGTTGCAAGTCCAGGTCAAACCTGACAGGAAGCTGCTCCAGTGGAATTGCTGTGCGTCCCTGAAACAGTAGATGTCATCCAGGTTCTCACGCTGCTCCGTCGAGTACATGAAGTAAAAGTTACACATTTCATCGTGATTTGTCACCCTGTGATGTCATAACAAGACGGTTTAGCGAGCAGTTAGTGAGATCTATAAGTAGGTCACGCCTGCTTACTGCCTCTCACCCAATCACTGTCTGACCATCTCTGGACTGGCTGTTCATTGTACACCGCGCTGCAATGACGTCTCCGTATTTGATATCCAGTCCAGGGTGTGTGATGTCATAGAACATCTCCGGCTGCTGTGGCGACATGCGACCGATTTCTGTCCACACTCCGTCTCTTATCCTGTAGGCAGATGTTACCCGTCCTAAATCATAGATACGAAATTCCATCAACCTCACAGTACATGTACATGTGTGTCAGTCATTTGTGGCATTGTTTATCATCAATTGGGAAAATGGGAGTTGTGTTCTCCTGTGCCTAGCAGCCACATCTCAGCAATGGGTGATGCAATATTCAGTGGAATAGTGTACAAAGGCCTACATCATTCACCTTGTTATGGAATTTAGAGCTACCAGTGAGCCTAGATTGATTGTTTGCTTGAGGTTTATGACAATAGCGAGGTATGCTTGTTTGATGGATCTGAGAGGAAATTATAGCTGACAATAAACACTCACCAAGATTGTGAGAGTGAGTTCTATATCCGAATGGATAGATAGTGTAGTTCCTGTTCCATAGACACGCCGAGTCCAAGTGGAACGCTGACGCGTAGAGGTATGAGAGACATAGAGCATTCAGGTGGTGGTACACCGTAAATAAACTGACATAGATAATTCTGGTTACTAGAACGATAGAAGGGTGTGGAGAGTCAGTCTCACCTCTCAGTCCTGGGGGTATGTAGCCCCAGCTACCGAGTATATAGAAACCCATCTGCTTCGGTTGTCTGCAACAGGAAACGCTTGTGTAAATCCGGGATTGAACGGCAATAGAACCTAGCATGACGTCATCAAGAGACATACGACATATTTGACATCCTCAGCGTTACTCCACTGCTATCCTTCTCTCCCGCTTCAACAGGAAAATACCAGTAATATTTGCAATATAATGACAAATATCAATAAAATACAAGTATCACAATGAATTAATAAAATAACGAAAATAACGAATTACTTTTAAATTACTTTTAAATTGTCTTTTATAATGGAGTTGTAACACCACGTATTGAATGTCAGTATCCCCTCCCACTCTGAGGCCAACTCCTTCAGGTAATGACTTCTGCGGCGCATCAAGAGCCCACGCGTACACGATCCTCTTTGATGCATGGGAGTTGTCTGCACACACATCAGACTCTGACCGCTCCCTTCCACCACACTTCCTGTTAATATGTGAGTGTGATAATGAGTGACTGTTGGTTGTCGTTCACTAGTAGTAAGACATGTTTACATGACTTGCAGCCTGCCTGACAGACTGCATCCACAAATATGTCACGCCGACAACGAAAACCTAAACATGATGCAAAACTGATAACAACAAAACTTCACACATTGCTGTGATGTTGAAGCCAGCCTTGTCTATGAAAGGGCAGAAAAAAAGAGAAGTAGGGTGGGATAGTGATGCTAGTTGCCAGATCCTATTTGCTAGATGCTAGGTGTACATGTAGATGAGGCAGACTGTTTTAGTGAACGGCAGAGGAAATCAGTGTGAATCCGCATAGTACTTGACCATCCGTCTCGTTCTCTCACCCGGGAGAAGAGAGAGGGGGAAGTGGTGTATGGAAGAGACATGAGCTAACTTACCAGTAAGTACTGTGAGATCCAGGCTCTCCGCAGCCGTAGATCATCATGTGGTGTGCGATTTCTCGAGACGCCTGAGGGATGTACTCCACTACATGATATCAACTATAATCAGTTGGAGAGAATGTTCCGGTAAGAGTGTGGGCATCGATACTACTCACATATGTACTGATGAAATGAAGAGTTCAACTTGAAGGAATGGCATATTAGATCATCAGGCTGCAATTAGAAATGTGAGCATCAACTAGCATAGACACAGGCTGGAAGATACATCCCTCCTCCCTGTCTATTCTCTTTCCCGTTCTACTTCTCTCGTCCAATTGTAATGTGAACACAGCAGGTACAGAGTAGCAGACTCTAACCTTGCTCGAGTGCACAGCAGGCATGGAAATTTTCACATCATAGGAATCTGATGGAGAAGCATTGGATATCTGAAGGAATATGGAAACTGTAGCCCATATCCACAACTGTCGTGATTCAAAGAGATCCATCCAACATACAGAGGAAAAGTCAGAGTTTTAATCGTCCTTAGGAAGTATCAAGGTAATACTACCATCACGTACTTTGAATCTGACGACATAGTAGCTGTATTTTTTATCACTAGTGTGGGAATTGTCATGTGTCTGCAATGGCGAATGACGATTTTGGCGCGAAATGGTAGCTTCCGTAAACAAACGTTTGTAGCCTGGTCTTCAGCGCTGCAGGTAAATCTCCCCGATATCTACGTATATCATTGAGGTCAACAGCAGTGCACAAAAATATTCCACATTATTCCTCGCTCATGCCGAGCATTGTAAAGCCGCGCCTGAGATCGCGAATTGAGCAAGTGAACTTTGCTGCGGACTTTTACACCAGTATCAAATTCTTAGAGTGAAGGAAAAACACAGTGGATCAACAGATCAATACCCATCTTTAATCACTTACAACGTATAGAACTTACGATGCAGGCATAGTCAGGGTGCCTCTAAGTTCTCTCGACAGTCAGAAGATACGACGCTTCACAACTCGAGGTAAACTTACATACAGCCACGTGATCCTGATGGGGGAATATATCGAATTGTCTGATAGTATAGTGTTGTTGCTATGTAGTGAAACGAATGGGCTATTTGTGGGTATGTATTGCATATGACCCTGGAATCAACTTCTTGCCCCATGTCTGGCTATCATGACTATTTCGCATTCGGGTATCGCGCTGCAGCTACTAGCGCTCCACATCCGAGTAGTCTCTGCAGCTGTTTACTGAGGCTATTAAATCTCGCGCTACATCAGTGACTGATAACACAATAATAGATCAATCGAAAATATCTTATCACTTCAAAAGCTAATTATGTGGGAATGTGGCATATTTTTCTGCCTCCAAAGTAAACAGTACTGTGCGCTGCAGTGATAGCGTCGAGTGTAGAATCTATTGTGAGTGCTCTCAAAGAATCGAATCATTGATTGTTATTTAATCAAATCAACTTTGCAAGCCGTAGATTTTACAAGAGGCGATAGCAATAGATGAATGTAGCAATGGTCAGTTGGGGAGAGGTCTTGTTAGCCATCGTGCCCAATGCTTAGCTCAGGCCAGATCTATAAGACAGACAATAAGTTCCATTATCCACTTTGCTGCTTGTTTACATAATTGTATGCTCTGTACTTTTGTACCATCGGCTGATGGCCCAAGTTCAATTTACTAGTTTAAGTTGATTCCCCTCTGCAATAGCAGCTCTGGTGTTTTGTTTGAGTTGGGTGGCTGCTATAGGCTGACCATTCCTAGGAGAGGTGGTGCGTTGAGGCGGACATTTCTTGTTTTCCTTGTGTGTTTACCGATGGTAATACAGTGTATTTCCTGTGATCGTTGTTTACTTCATGTCTGCCTACATATGGCCGGTTGCACATCCCAGTTCATACGTACCACATCAATAGCAGCGCCTTTTGTCATTCCAGAAGGTTTTTGCATGCTGAGCAATTATCAGCGATTGTGTACTTGTATCATCGATTCTTAATGGCTGCACACAAAGAGCTGCAAAGATTTATTTGGGCAGTGTGTTATCACCTGCGATAGTTGCCGATACCCCCCCTCCCCTCCCCCCTACTGAATGCGTGCAGCATGAAGTGGCGGGTGAGAGTTACAGTATTTACCATGAGGTCATCTTACAGTCATGCCAAACTAAAGTTGATCTCGAGTACGTTATGCAGTACGTTATGCGGTAAGTGCGAAGTGACGTTTTGGAGGTTGTTGGCTGTATATTCTGCTCGGGTCAGGATATGAGATGTGCTAATCGCCAACTAATGGACTGATGCTCATCTTTGATATGAATCAGTCTGTAGGGAGCATCCTGCGGGCCTCACGTAGCGATGAAGTCAGCGCTGTGGCATCGGTCCATATGTCAGCGCGTAGATCTGATTGATTAACATCGCACAATGAACAGAAAGCAGTCTGCGGCTGAGGCAGACAGTCTATCCAGATTACTTGTCCTACTTCTGTGTCGCTGTCACAGTCGCTGTCACTGTTACTGACGATGGAAGAGTGCGGGCTGTCGTGTGTTGCTGGCGGTGGCATAGACCTGAGAGAAGGTGTTAATAGATTCGTCCTGTCTGCCAGCGGTCTGTGTGACCACACAGTCTGGCTCCACGACAAGGTGCTGGTATCGCAGTGAATCACAGCTGATTTGAATAAATCTACACTCGTTACCTTGGCTGCGTGTGACATTGTGGGGACAATGTATATATGTCTCTATACTGGGGAACGCTGACTTCATCTGTTTATAGTGTCTAGTTTGATGGAAAGATCTTGCTAGTATTTTCTGTGCACATAGTGGGTTAGTTAGTTAGTTGTCCCCCCCTGTGTATTACCCATTTATATCTCGTTTGCAGATGATAGCGGCTGAGTCAGCCGACCATGTTGACAGATCAGGTGTTGCCGCCTCCATGGCAGAGATAACGCTTGATGATTTACCGGTAAGTGTTTTATAGCCTCCTCTTCTATTCTCACCAATCTGTGCGATATGCTTATCACTGTCATGATTTGGCTATGATTCTCTGTCACTCTATGGCCCTGTAACTCTATGGTCCAATGACTCTACGGCTTTGTAAATATATGGCTCTGTGTCACTCTACGGTCCTGTAACTCTATGGTCCTGTGATTCTTTGGTCCTGTAAGCTGTAACTCTATGGCCCTGTAACTTTATGGTCCTGTAACTCTATGGCCCTGTAACTGAGTATGTATGGGAGTGATTTTACCCGCGCTGTGCTCTCAGGCTCAGATGCTGGACAGTGTGTACAGTAGAGAGAAGGCGTCTGTGATTCGCAGGAGTCGAATCGGTCGACGGAAACCATCCAGGAAGGGCCTCCGCGATAGTCTGCTTAGATCCTGCGATGAGAGCGGTATGCATTTCTCCTCTCAGTTCAGACTGATCAAGTTATTCTCTTTCCTTGTCGCACAGTATCAGCTCATTTGAGTTGATGGTGAAGACAACTCCTGAATGGTTGATGTGAACTGCTTGTTTACTAGGAACGTAGGGAAGGTTTTTCTCCTCTAGATTTCTTGAGTGCTATCTCAGACTCTAGTAGCCGTTGCGATGATATGGCCGAGGAGGACGAGGAAGAGGCCCAGGAGCCTCCCAAGCCTGTCAATAAAGTGGTCAGGGACAGCGCGGCCCCTCTCTCCGGTGTGGCTTTACCTGGCGTCGGAGGAACTTCAAACAAGGTATGAGTTAGCTGGCAGATCTGTAGATTGGGCGACCACTTCCGTCTGATAGTGATTTTATATACCTACGGTAGTAGACGACTCCCAATGTCGAGATGTTGACCTAATTTTTATTTCTATTCGTCGACTTCTTGTATGCATTAGTTCTATAGAATCGAAATGTTGATGGCTGATATGTGAGGCTGAATTTCTCCATCACAGAACGGGAAGCCAAACCTGCCGTTCATGAATGACCTGACAGCTGCTTTAAAGGGCAAGACCGATAAACGGAACGGCAGCAAAGGAACTAGCCAGCAGAATGCTGATACCAAAGACGTAACATCTGCTAACACACCATCACTGTCCACTCACGGTGTGTCACGACATGAAAAAACTGGAGACAATTCCTCGTCACATTCCTCGTATCTGTTGACGCGAATGATTTCCAAGACGCCGCCTACATCTCCGACAGCCTCCGAATCATCTATGCAGAGCGTATCTGTCGATTCCACACCAGATGTCGAGCTGAAACCTGTCGTACTGGAGGTCACTACTGCCTACGACACACCCACCGCCATCCATAGCCCACCTGCTGAACACCTGTCACACCCAGATCCGTTGCCCGCAAGGACGATCGCACAGGACTGCACTGCGCCTGGAGACACTGGGATTTCCAATCACATGGCAGATGTTGTTTCTACTCCAGAGACGATGTCAGAACCTGAGAAGCAGACAGTGGTGTTGAGAAAGCCCCGCAACATGGCTGCTAACATTGAACCATCTACTTCTGCTCAAACATCCCACGATGGTGCTGGGGCTATCAGTAAGTCTGTGTGACATGGAGTTTACCCTTGTACCTTGCAGAGTGTGTTTTATCCCTGTGTGCTTGTTTTAGATAGAAGTTCCCTACCGGTGCGAAGAATTCTCCTTCCTCTTGTCAATGTTAGTCTTTTCGTGCTGTTATTCTCAAGGAATAAGTTCCACACAGTTAAGAAAGATTGAATCTGGAATTTCAGGGTCGTGATGATGGATCTGGTGCCGTACCAAGACTGGCCCCCGAATTGATCAGCCGTGACAATCACCACCCTGTAGACTCAGTACCACAACCCAGACCCGTTTTTGAACTCAGGCATAGCCTCAGGCCCACTAAAGTGCATCGGAATGATGAGGTGGAGTCTTACCAGCCCGAGATCAATCCGTGGGCTAGCAGGCTATCCAAACCGAGGCCGAAATCACTCCAAGTAGATGAAATGCCATCTTCTGCTAAAGCCCAGGAGGAAAAAGTTGTCTCCCCTTGGAAGCCCAAGCTTCGCAGAGTGGAGCCGCTTCTGTCTGGAGCTCCAGACTCTAGTTCAACAGATTTGAACCGATTCCGGGCTAAACTGAAGTCGATTACAAAGAAGAATGACCCACAGGCCAGTGGGGAACAACAGGAGAAAGATGCTAGCCTTAGGACCCTGGAATCCCCGTCTGTATCCCTGTCCTCCCTTCCACAAAAGAGTTTAGTCGCTCCTCAACTGACAACTTCATTGACACACAGAAAGCGAGTCAACAGAAATTCTTTTGATAAAACGGACTCAGAGGCTGCGGAAAGTGGTGAGTACTGTAAGCTTCCTATTAGTTGCCATGTGCTAGTGAAGAGTGTTTGATCATTAGTTCTTGTCAAAGTTGATACCTCTTCTATAGTAGTTATAATCGAGTTCGTGACGTTGTGACATGTCTAGTTCTCTGAATAAGTTTATCCGAAAACGAATGTTTGTGACAAAAAGTGAGGGACATGCTAAATCATCTTGAAAACTATTGTCACACTCCTTATATGGAAATTTATCCATCTCAATAAATGATACTTTTTGTGTCGAGGCCATGAAATCTGTAACTAGAATGTGGTTAGACGTTGATAATGAATACCTTCAGGGTATGGAATGGCTGTCACCAGGGAGAGCAGACAACTCCCTGGTTTTGCTAGACAAAGATTGGAGTATATAACCACGAACCTGATCTAGAAAAGGATACATTTATAGCAATAATATTGACTAGTGATAGTAATTAATAGTCAATAGTAATTTATAATGGTGGTAATGGTAATAATTTTGCCAGTATGGTACGAAAGCATGTTCTGTTAGGGACGGGTAAGATCTGGAGGTAATTTCTCAGTCTCCCAGGGTTCTGGTAGGAACTCTCAAGCTTGAGAGAATAGTCCCATCTATTCGTTAATAAATTTATCAAATATTTTCCTCTTGTTTTTAGAGAATGATGTAGAAATGGCCTCGCCATGGAGTCGACGTCTGAAATCTGTGAACACTGTCGCTGGTGCCACTGACAACGCCCAGCCCGCCTGGGTCGCAAAGGCCGCCAACAAGAGCAAGAGGGCATCTCTGCTGCTAGACCAAGGTGCCGAGATGGACTATTCAATGTATTTTGTGAGGTTGATCCATGAGCGTCATTGTTATCTTAATTTCGTATTGCAGCCTAGTTGAGTTCTGTGAAATGCACTACGCCAGGCACGGAATAAGTTATATTGCTTGTGTTCATGCCTGCTGTTGTATGGCGTTTGTAGGTCGTTCAATTTTGTGCTGTGGTTTCCGCTGCGGGTATTTACCAACAGTATGCATGCCTAGCAGTGTGCGACTGCATGGTCGTTGTGACTAGAAGTTTCAGCTGTGGTGTGGCAGTAACAGGCTGATTTGGTTTGAGGTGTAACAATGCCGATAAATTCAGTTTTGACTTGTAGGTATGGATATGAGAGTCGATGCAGACGAGGAGACAACTCCGGTGAAGATGAGAAACAACTGTAGGCTAATAAAGTTGTGTGCTGTTTACATTCACTGTTGCCGTGACAACGATGGAGAATGTTCTCTATTTTCAGATCGTCTCAGCAGAAATTCTAGTATGGAATCGCTGTCAGAGAAGCAGGCGCCCGCTTGGAAAAAGGAGCTGAACCAGCAGAACGCCAAACGAATTCAGGAGAGGTATGATCTAGTGTTGCCACTCAAGAGTCCTTGAGTCATTGATGACCTTGACATTCAATCTATAGGTACAGCAGAGTGGAAGTGGGGGAACCGGGTATCAACAAGGAGAATAGCGGAGGGGATGCGGTTCCTGTGTGGAAGAGGGAGCTACGGCGGCTCTCCAGCAGAAGTTGGCGCTCACTGTCAGAATACCGTTTGCGAGCTTTCAAACAGTAAATCTGCAATCCTGGTCTCTATATTTACCAGGTTCATTCAGCAGTCTCAAGGACGAGCTGACGGAAGATGAGGGAGATGAACCAGAATTCGTAAAACTTTTTAAAAAGAGGCAAGAAAGGCTCAAGAGGACAGGTCAGTAGCAAGGACGGAGACTGAACTAGCATCTATCAGCCTGATTAGACACTCATTGATTCATTGATTTTAGACTGAGACCAGCTAACCATGTCTCTAGGAATCTATGCTATTGCTAAACCGTGCATCACGGCAAGTGATTGCAGGTTGTTGGTAAATGCACCTGCTATGAGTTGATCTTGCTTTCTCTGTGCCCTAATTAGTTGTTAGATTAGGCAGCTCCAACTTTATCATTTCCACTATAAATTTAGCCATGGATAGGCTTTCTGCTGCTTGCTCAGCTTTCCCTTCTATGAGTACAACTGGTTTTTATCTGTTTTTTTTTTACTCTTACTCACTCCTACTGAATAACCAGTCTGACTCGGGTATGGAGTTAGATGTACTGTTGCCTCAAATATAACAGCGCTGACATAACCAACTATGTGATTCTTCATGAAGGTATCAATGCATGTGTGGCAGCTCCTTGAACATCAAGGATGGATACGAAGGAACAAGGGAAGTGGAGATAAGTGGAGAGAGGGAGGGGGAGAAGGAGAGAAGTGAAGAAGGAGAGGTGGAAGGAGAAGGAGGTGGGG
>ERZ1740065.1302-NODE-1302-length-14816-cov-12.359393_pt1 | contig 14816 bp, 13 predicted proteins | sample MGYA00581738_ERZ1740065 | MGnify/ENA primary metagenome ERZ1740065 (study PRJEB43018, sample SAMN04849749) | marine metagenome | isolation source: floating plastic debris | place: Pacific Ocean | collected 2008-09-01 | study: EMG produced TPA metagenomics...
GGGATGGAGAGGGGGAGAGGAATGGGGAGGAGAGGGATGGTGAGGGGGAAGGGGGAGAGGAATGGGGAGAAGGAGAGGGACAGAGTGAGAAAGAGACAGGGAAAGAGAGGTGGGAGGGGTGTGGAGAGAGTGGGACAGAAGAAGGGAGAGGGCAGGAGGAGAGAGGGATAGAGAGAGTAGAGAGAAGGTAGAGAAAGAGAGAAGAACAGGAAGAAATTAACACATACATACAGGCACACACAGCAACAAGCTCACTAGCTAAGTTATTATCATATCTACCAAGCATAGTTACTGGCTACTGATAAAGCTAATGCATGTTCGGTCTTTTACAGTAGTTGACATGGCCTACTATGTCCAAACAAGCATTAGAGTATCTCGATGGGATGATAAGAATGTGAACAAGCTACCGCAAGCCTATAAACTAAACTAGCGCTATCACCCCCCTGAATACAAGGAAGCAGCGTAGGTACAGACTACAGTCATAGAACATAGGCTCAGTACATGGACCTGTGGCATATGGATTTGGATTTATCCCACAAGCAAAGGTAGCGAAGACAACCTACTCCAATGCGTGACTGCGTGGCTGGTGAGTGGGAACATGCAGAGGGTGCCAAGAATTGATGGAGTTCTAATAACAGTGCCCAGCAGATGGAATGCCTGGTGAAACCTGACACAAGCCAGTGATAAATGGCAAGTCAATTTTCTAATAGCTTAACAAACAATGATCATCTTCATAAGGAGTGTGGCATACAGGCATCAGGGAAAGAAAATACTGATATACCAATTCACTGCATGACCTCAGTGCAACTAACCTTGCTCGCTGGTGTTTGGTTTGCTGCTAGCTGCAGTGCTTGAGTTCCCCATGATCAATGAGAACACAGAGATCCAATGGTTTCACCTAGTAATACGTGATGGTTCAAATTAAAGATCGTTGAACCAGTGAGTAAAGTCAGCATACGGACAGTCGCCTCGCTCTGCTAATGCGTTGCGTGTGTTCACACCGGCAATAATTGTTGATACTGGCGTCATGCGTAATGATCATGTGATCTAAGCGTACAATAAGAGTTGTCATCTCTTGACAGTTCGCGATCACCATTTTCGATGTTTTCAATGTTTTATATCCATATTCATTTGACCCATAATAAATAAAAGAACATACTTATTTTACATATGAATGAAATAAAATTGCCCCGAATAAACAGACGAATGATTAAGAAAAAATTCTCCATAGAAAACAGCATGAGGAATAAGAAAGTGGTGCGAGTGCTATTGTACATGAACTGAGAAGGCTTGGTACACATCTCTATCATTTCTAGGCTGTATGGGTCGATAGTTGTCTGACATGGGCTCTACACACCCATGACCTTCACATCTCTGAAGTGTCCTAAACACTTCCATCTAGAAGAAGAAAATAGTAATACTGACAAACAATACTAACAAGTACAGCTCGAGGGAAAGACAGGATGTGAGAAATAGCTTTACAAGCCACCAAGCGTCATGAGATGACCTCCATATCTATTTATACCCTTCAAATTGCAAAAAACCTGTACCTGCTTTTCAGATATTGGGATAGCCTTAGAGAAAACCATCCAGTGCACAACTTCGCTGCAGGGGGGCGTGGTCAGACTGCCGCGATACCAGAAGTACCCCTTCTCAAGATCACGCGGCAGAAGTTCTGCGATGGACAAGGGGTTGTTACCATCTAACCTTTGCTCTTGTCCTGTGGGAATATGGAGACTGGAGACTAGAGTCAAGAGGGCAGTGCTGACAGCGCTACGGTCTCTCACTGCTATCAGCATAGATGGGCGTGTGCCCACCACAAACCACCAGCAGCGCTACAGACATGCGAGGTGACAGACATTGCCTAAGAGGTCATCAGGTCTATGTTGGGCTCCAAGGGTCATGCGACCCCAAACTGACCACTGATTGAACCGGTTGACAGGCAGACGCACCAATCAGAGGTCAGAGTGAGTAAACTACTGGCAGCCAACAGTAAACACAGACTCAACACAAATATCGGCAAACTGCCACAGGTGCATGTCCACTTACCCTTGTAAGTAACGGAGGCCAGCGCCTCGATCACTGGTGCGTAAGTCTCATTGTCCGTTTGAGAGATCTACAACAACGACAGCCACAGCTGTGATTGGCTGCAGTCCAACAGTGTCACCTCTCCACTGCTAGGGAGCACACAGCAACCACTCAAATTTCACAAGACAGCCAGCAGACGCCAGCCGACGCTGATAGCGATATAATCATTGGCTTCAATAAAACTAATAATAAATATTAGCGAGCCAAACTTTTGGCTAAAGAAAACCCAAGGATATCTGTGACATAATGATAAGGGACAGGGAGATATGAGAGCTGCCACGTGACTACGAGACAGGAAAATGTCACGGGACCATCGCATGGCAATAGGATAGGATATGTGACGGGAGACAGGAGAAATATCACAGGCTCGCAATGATTCCTTGTCAAGAAGGACGTTGAGGAGTCATACCTCATACATGAATCCCAGCACAGCCAGTCCTTTCTCCCTCTCGCAGGCTTTGGGAACAGGCAGGTTGGCAAGGCTGTGCACGATGTGAAGCTGAGGAAGGAACAATGCATAGGCATACATAGTGAGACATGTCATATAGATGTAGCAGTACAATACCGAGTCAGCTGGGGTCTTGCTGTGCTCTCTACTCAAAGAGGTTATAAGTAGTTCATTTTGAGTACACAGGCTATTTTTGAGTACACAGGCTATTTTTTTTACTGGCAAATCACGATTTAAATGGGCCAAAGCAGACCCCAAAGGGATCAGCCATCTCCATCGAAGTCAGTAAACAAAGAGTGATGAGTAGTTCCTGATGGTAATTGAACTTTTCATGGCTGCTCTTCTAAATTTGGCAGTGGAAACAACCTGAGAAAAAAAAACCAGAGAAGTCACCTCCATGGGAAAGAATTTGCCGTCGATGCTGTGCTCAGAGCCGCTGGCAGACGTGGAGCCCCAGTGCCAGTGCAGGTGATCGAGGCAATACTTCTCCAGCCAGCCGTGTGCCCCGCTGATGTAACATGGCCGGCCCGAACCCAACTTGACGTCGGCAGCTTGGAGAGAGACTGCGAGACAGACGTATGGAGTGGTGAGATTGATAGACTGACTGTGTCACGCGCAGGTATAAATCAATAATTGACTGGCGACTCTATGAGCCAGGCAATAGAAGGTGTGACAGGCCTGTCATTAGTAAGGTGTTGATACGCATCAATTAGATTCTGCGAAAGACACAAGGTTGAGAATGGATCAGAAGATGCAGTTATATGGGCACCAGTAGCTCCCTCATCTCCACACCTCCTTCAGTCTAGTCCCGCATTCCTTCCTAATAACCAGCCCCACCATAAACACTTCCTACATAAGTTCCTCAGGCTGATCAAGGAAACCAGGGCTAAATTATCATAGCCACTATGAGTGTTGATTGGAGTTGTCCCCTCAGTCATAGCAAGAGATCTAATGGCTGTATAGTGGAAATCTACTTTGGGACAATTCTCCTCAGCATCTGCAGATGAGGCTGCACTGTCTGATTTTCGTTGATGAGAAGTCCATGCCAGAATTTTTAAACTTACCATCGACCGTACCGACTCTCAATGAAACAGACGCAGACAATACATCCAGTTCATGAAAAAAGTCAACCAGGCGCAACAGCTGTATCAAGAGAATACAACTCTACGTTTTATTGGTTGATTTATTGTCTGGCTAATGAAGCCCCTGATTTCATTCATATCACAAATAGGAAATAAAGCTATTCTGCCTTTTAATGAGCTAGCGTGACGAGAAAATTACTTCAACATAAATCATGATGCGGTTTCTCTGGTGACAAAGGCATGGTAGTGCAAGTAAAAACACCATTGCCATTATAACTTATATATAACCATATATCTCCTCGGCATCATATCAGCATAGCAGAGTGAAAAGATTCTGTAGGCGTTATAAAACTGGGATAATTTGATACAACCTTTCAACCTAATGAGCCAAAATATTGAGTCTCTTACGAAATGACCGAATTAAAGCTCATCGTCATATAATCAGGATTTCAGAATATAATATTTAACACAAATTCCGCATGGGGCTGTCTACTCGTGCTGTCGATTTTCACAGCAACTGATGGCTCAGATATCCGACAGAACACCATGAGTCAAGAAAGCATGGCGGCTGTCTGTAGACTAGCATCTACTTTATCTCAGAAGGAACCTGACTCCAATAACAGCAATCAACTTTCATTGAGGCAGCTTACCAATGTGGCCCTGGTTATGAGCAGTAAACTGGCGCTTCTCATAGTATCCTTGTAGCTTGAGAGAACACTCTTGGACTGGCATATCAGAATGGAGTTCTATCGGGCTCTGGCGACTACCTGCAGCCTCGGGATACCATTTATGCCAATTCTCTGGTCCTTAAGAAGTTGTTTATATATCATATGGTAAATCAATACAAATAATGGAGCAGGATACAATGGCATCACTTAGAACTCTACCTGTGGCTCCGGAGTGCTTCCATAAAGGGATAGAACAGTCTGCAGAAAAAATGATTTTAAGTTCAACGATGCTATTCTAAAACCATCAACATATAATTTATCATTTTCACTTACACGAAACTCGAGGCGCATCAAGAAACAACTTTGTGGTAACAGCTCTGTTCAACAGAACACAAGAGCGTCTGAAGCACTGGCTAATACTTTTAAACATCGCTGTCTTCGCTTATAGCACAAGTGCCAAGAAAATATATGTAGTGTATATACCTCACTATACTATATAAATACGAACAGATCCTTTTGTACCACCAAAAATATAGAGTGCAGAGAGAGACACTAAATTTGTTATGTTTACGGTCTTGTCTCACGTATCGCTCCCGATCATAGCCCTAAGCTCTATTTCGTCGACAATAATAAAATCGAATCACTCAATGCAACATTGTGCGAATATGCGAGTAAAGAGTAAAAGCTTTGGAATATCGTCGGCAAACCGGCGTATTAGGAATTTAGTCTATAAGTCTTAGATCGTTTTGTACCTCCTACATTAATGATACTCAATGCTCGAAAAAGAACGAAAGGAAGAGAAAATGCGAAGAAATGCTCGCGGAATAAGTCTCAGCCTGGAGATAGTTCACATCCTCTGGACATAGGCTCATTATATCCATCCTATCCGCATATTTTCATTTGCCTTATATTTTATTTTAAAATTATGCCGTCACACTACAAAAACAGGTAAGCTGTTACCAATATAATCTCAACCGTTATTCTGTTTCAAGGTACATAGCTATATATCTACTCACAATAGCTTTCTGAAATAAGAACCAGAAAAAGTTTATTACAGGACATGAGCCATTATTTGAGCTGAGTGGTTGTTATGAAAGTTCCCGCTTCAAATTGAGTTATTGCATCGTATAGATTCATAATAATTCTCTTTTGTATGTCCTTGTCGCGCCCATCAGTTGATACTGTATCAAATTGTGTGAAAGTTTGTCAGCTTATTTACCCTGAAGATGAAGCCCTAATGCTTTAGGAAATCCAGATCTCGCGATAGGTCTCGTAACCGATACAGGAGTCGCTCTCGCTCAAGATCTAAGACAAGAAGATATTCCTCGCGTAGGAGTAGATCGCATTCTACAGGTCGCCGATCGAGAAGTAGAGATAGAAAAGAGAAGAAACATAGAGACAGGTTAGTTGCTTTTATGTTCATTAAATTTATTTTGTTCATTATTTCATTGAAGTCTTACAAGTAAAAGCAAGCGCATACAGTATTTTCTGACATCAGTTATGTTATGTTTTGTTTTTGAATTGCTTTATCTTTGCAGTTCATATGAAAAGCACGGCAGAAGTTCCAAGGGCATTCATACTTCTAAAAGTCAGAGATCATCAGGAAACGTTAATCAGCACAGATACAGCAGTGAAGAAAGAGATGGAAAGGTTAGGAGAGACAGCAGTAGTGACAGGGAACCTATGAATCAAAGGCGTGAGGAAACATCACAACTGAGTCATAAAGAACAAGCGTCAGCCAAACGCACCGAGTCTCCATCCCCTACTCACCTAGACGATCTGCTTCTCAATGCTCGACCTCTACTCGTCAGCAGATCCAAAGTATCATTATTTGATAGATATGAGGAGCAAGAGATCAATGTTATCTCCATCCACAGCAAAGGGAAATCTAAGAGGTCGGTCTCTAACCAATGCTGTTTGAGACTCCTACAATCAAACATAACGATTTGACGTATCATTTTAGGTCTCAGAGTGATATAGACGGTGACGAATCGCAGAGCAAATTCTCGTCCAGTGAAATGATCGACCTATTTCACGAACTCAATCCAAAGTCCGCAGCAATAGAGAAAAGGCCCAGGCCCATCTTTGATAGGGAAGAGATAAAGAATCCCCCCAAAGAGGAAGTGGAAACTCAGGTTATACGTCTGCTACCATCGCAGGACGACCTTCGTAAACTCGAGGATAAAATCGGGTGAGTGTCTCATAACGTAATTCTCTCTCTGCTGCCGCCGATTATTGACTCTCATACATCTGCTCTCATAAGTCTGCTCTCACACGTCTGCTCTCGTATCGTCACAGCATCAGGGAGGCAGACAAAAGAGAACAATTCTCAAGGCGCCATGGCAAGTCCAGCAGAAGCGAGCCAGTGGCTGTATTTCGGTAAAAACAACTCTTTCCGCTCTCCTTCCTCCAGCCATGTAGAAGTCAGTTCAGTGTGAATCTGTTGCGCAGAGACAGGGTGAAAAAATATGATGTCACAGATTCTGACCTCTTGGACGAGCCTCCCTCTAAGAAGCTGTCGTACAATTCCAGGTATTCATTAGCTAATTACGCTCTCACCGTCATCCAGCTGCACTTCTACTTTATTGTCTCCTGCGTTGGAGTTATCCCATCATGTAGTTCCCACATTCACTCTTGGATACATGCAATGCGTGAATCTACACTTATGCATGAACATTATCAATACTGCGCCCTCCAGTTTTCCACCACAGCGAGCTCAGTGCCTGTCAATGCTTGCGATAAAGTCGCTAATCTGCATGCACAGCGAAATCTTTACTCCCCGCTATAGGTGTATCCATTCCAAGGCGTGCTGTGATGCTTTCTGTTTTACACAAAAATGGAAACGTCTTTCTTGCTAGCAAAATGGATGCTCAGAAAAAATCAGTTAGGGACCGACTGGGTAGCGCCAACCGACCATTCGACGATCGAACCAGAACCGACCGTTACGGTATGTCAGAGACTTCGCGGTCGGAGGCGTCTGACGCCATGGACCTCCGTCACAATCTGAGCAAGTCAAAAACTGAACTGGGGTGAGTAGGCGTTCTATTAGCTAGCAGTTGCTGAATGTTTGCAGCTGGTTGCGGCAAATATTGGATGTTGTAGGGAGTCGTCTGCCCCTGTAGTCAAAGACTACGGTCACAAGTCAGCCGAGGAGGAGAAGAGACCGGGTAGCAATCATCTGGAGGATTTCTCTCGCCGTCCCGGTAGGCTCTTACGTCTGCACCGTCTGTTACTATCAGCTGTGTAATTGTATTATCACCGCTCTCTCTCTTTCTCACGCAGACAAGGGCAAGGTGGACCCATCCTCATTTGACCCGACGAAGGTGCGCCGCGGCGCCTACTACGATGTAAGTTCATACATCCTAATGGAAATGCAGTCAGTTAAATATCTATCAGTGCATTTATACACATAGGAACACGATGATCGCGACAGGAACCAGTTCAGAGGTAGAGGTCGTGGCGGGGGATTCCGCGGAGGATTCCGGGCTCGGGGAGGCTTTCATGATCACAAGTTCAAACGAAATGACTATTACGACCGTAAGGACAGAGACAAGTTCAAAGACAAGAAGAGTGAGACATCTGAATATAGCTCGGTCGTTCGTCTGGCCGACACTCACTAATCATCCATTTGTAGGGAACTCATCCGACACAAAATGGAAACACGACAAGTTCAGTGAATTAGAAAGTGAGTTGGACAGAACAGCCGAGCCATCGAGCACCACCAACTGAGCTGCCACCTGCCTGTCGCTTGACAATGACACTGATCCATGCATTCAATCAGTTCATCTAAGTGTACCATAAACATAATGTAATACCAACTGAGTCACACTCTAGACTGCTGTGCCATGCTCTCACAGTATTACCGGGCGACAGGAGTCAGCCATCGCTAGCATTGCTATGAATGAATCCATTCAGCTGGTCTTGTCAGACTGTCACGCTATCGCTCAAGGGAGAGCTTGACCTCTGGTTGCTTTCAGAATTCACACTCACCAGTTCAATTATTTTATAAATAGTCCTAATCGGGGTCTGAACTCTTGTCATTTGCGTTTATCTGCAGCCTAGCAACTGAAGAGTACCGGGGCATTGTGTACACATTAAATATTTACAATGGATGCCTATTTTATCAACCTTGACTGATGACAAAACAAGTAGTTCTTGTTAGAGAGCTGTGTGGTAGTGACCTTTCTGTCGACCTCTATTCAACTTGAGCCAGTGGGTATAAGTCAGGATGCAGAGGGAGATTTCTGGAGTCACATTTTCCTACATCAAGAAGAGGTGTGGTGACTAGATGTTGGTCAATCTGTATCAGTACGGTCTGTAGTCTCGTGACGAATGAAATCTGTGTTGTACCAGTGACTGACATGTTCCTGTCTTACAATAGAATTGAAGCGTTAGGTCCTTTTGGTTTTCGAATACGAAGGTGTGGACTGATGGCAATTACAGTAAACTTCTGATTTAATGGACACCAAGAGGACTAGAAAATAAGCCCTTCAAATGGGCATATCCTTCAGTTTTACAGGTTCTAGTAACAGGAACATATCAGGGACTGAATACCGCTGTCTTTGGCTGAGGGATGTCTTCTCTAAATGACGAGTTGACTGTATTATTTATAATGTACCGGCGATGAATATTAGACGGTATCGGTTGCTCTAACATGACCACTGACAGTGGGGTGTGCATCCTTTAGTCAGTACCACGACACATGCATTCCAAGTCACCAGAGACCAGTGCCACCTGTTCAGCCGCCTGCCAACCCACCCACTACCTTCATAGATGTTGTCACAGAAGACAAGTGCTGGAAGAACTATGTGGCCAATGAGCAGAGATCCACACGTCAATGGAGCGAGAACTGGGGCTTCTTACTGAACTACGACTCCAAAGTAGGTGTAGATAATATATTTTAAGAGCGTTATATTTTATACAAAAATATTGCTGTGGTTTGCAGGGTTGTGTAAAAGAAGTGGTTGACCTTCCTGAGTACGAAGGAATGCTCTCCAAGGGGCCAGTACCAAACACAAATTCTGGAGTCTATGGTTCAAGGCTGAAAACTGAAAACGGATTGAAAATCGTTAGCTTGGAGAACTCTCTGGCTGCTTCAAACCGTAAAAAGAAGCTGAGCAGTGAAATGATCTGTTATTGACGATTGGCGGCTCTCGCTCCTGTCAATCAATAAGTTCAGCAGTCACGTGGAATCGATTCTCGTTGTCGCCGGCGCAAATCATGCAGCCTGATCTCAGTCTCGTGCTCAAATTTCTGTACTCTCTTTTCTTAATTTAACAAAGTCAACTGCCTCATAGAACTGCCACTGTCTCTGGATGTATTAACTTCTCTTATATCGCAGTGGTATACATTGCTGCTTGGAGCTGTCACACCGTGTTATCTACTAGCCGTGACCATGAGTTCATTTCGACTACTGATACAAAATCCGTGTGGATCTTGTCAATGAACTACTTGACCAGAGGAGTTGCGTTTGTTTGCAGACGTACACACTGGTCAAATATTTTTAGTCTGCGAATCTTCAATAGGAGAGTATGAACGTTATTGTTTGTTGGTTTAGTGGATGCAAGCGATGTTGTGTAAGGTCTACGTGGGTATTACATCTATGTAGCCGTGAGTAGACAGAGTGCTGTAGTGCTGCCTCCTCGTAGAATGCCTGAGTAGTTCGTACGACTTTGACTCTACGCTGTCCTCTCCTTCCCTCGTAGAATGCCTGAGTAGTTCGTACGACTTTGACTCTGTGCTCTCCTCTCCGTCCCTCTTTGAATGCCTGAGATGCTCATACCAATCCGTCGCTGTACCGTCCTCTTTGTCTCTCTCTGCTGACAAACTGTCATCCTGTGTTCTCTGCCGCGATGCGATAGTTTTGTACAGGTGCTGAAAAACTTGACATCTTATACTTCCTGTATGACCAAAGGCAAATAACGTGAGTCTGTTAAACTCGTACCTCATTTCTTGCTGTGCCATTCGTCTCTGAATCAGCGGCAGCAGCAGTGTTGATAGCTGTGTTGGTTATGTTTGAACTGTATGAAATAAAAAATAATAGAGCTTCACTCCTTTGCAATAATAAGCCATTAGAAGAGTTGGTGAGACGTACCGACTGCCTGCATTGTCAGGAATCAGATAGCCAGCTGAGTCCTCTCTGATTCCTCTTACTGCAGCCGGATCACTGAGTGCTACAGGGTTTAGTTGTAACTTGTTTCTTTTCACATCTTCCATATTTGACCTAGAAACAGGATTCCTTCTGACATGGATACTCTACTCAGGTTACTCGTACTCAGCGATTCATCAATTCGTTGGATCAGAAGAGTTTCCTCACCGATTGCAGCTGCAGTTGGGCATGAGATAACCTGCCAAGTCTTCTGCTACTTTGATCTCCTCGTAAATGTGGAGTGACTGCAGGCCTACGGTTCTATAGCTGTAGCTGAAACAACGTCTCAAAATGTCTCACAATGTCTCCGATGATAGAGAGAGGATGTACTGTCAAGACAGCAAGTTTTGCCTGGCTAAAAAGTGAGCATATTTTTGCTAAATGCTTTCAGTAGGCCACTTTTATGGTCGTCATCGTGGAAATATTACAACTACAACTGCCTGAGTCGTGTTTGGAGAGGATGTCTCCAAATCAGCGTAATACCCAGTGGAGAATTGTAGTCTGTTACCTTCCATTTCCACAAACACACGTGTTTAGATCTGGGCCGGTGCGTCCTATATCTTCTAACTTGGTAATTGAAGGAGGGTTTGTTTTTGCTTGATGATGTCTTTGCTGTTTGAGTTTCTTCACGCAGACGGCAGTGATAATAGTAGCAGTAATTAGAGTCACTCCAGAGACCTAGGCATCAACAGAGCATAGTCAGCGGCTGCCATCTAGTCACAAACATTAAACGCTGTAACTCACCGACAGAAGGATGGCTATAACTGCTCTGGAGTCATGTTTGTCATTTGGCATCGGTTGTGATGTGGCATCTGTCTGGGCTGTGTGCTCAGTGGAACCTGGTAACAGAGATTTGTGTATGCAGCATCACAGCACCGAATTAAATCCATTGAATTGATGGGAAAACAAGTTTACTATGACTGCTCTTCGGGAAAACCTTTGTTATCAGACTCATTCCCATGTCAGGCGGAGTGACTGTACGCTGTTTGGTTACTGTAGTGAGTGTTGTAACTGTTTTGGAGGCTTTGATTGTTGAAGGCGATGAAGATGGTGTGAAGTGCGGGCAAACGTCTGTGAGAATAAAATAGTTAAGCAATAGAATCGAAGGAAGATTGGATAGTTTCCTTCTGAAAGGCTGATGTACACATTGAGAGATAGACCAAGATTGTCTACCATCGTATCTCTGCTGTGTATGTCGTAGCAGTGCCTTCAGTCCTGTAGGGAGAGAGAGGGGAGGGAGAGAGAGAGAGAGGGGGGGAGAAAGGGAGAAGTCATGACATCAGCCATTGAACTTTCAAGTTCATTACTTATCCAGGCCTAGGTTACCTGTTAGTTGAAGTTCAAGTAGACAGGCCTGCTGTTCTTGGTCTTGAGTGACTGTGAACCGATTCTGAGTCTTCAACCACAGCAAACTGCAGTTGCAGTTCATTGGATTGTATCGTATGTCGAGATATTGGAGGCTACTCAAGTACCTGAAGTGTAAAGGTCAGACAGTTAGAAAAGAAACTGACGTCTGCAACGATCACGTGACTTAACGAAACTGATTTATACAAGAACTGGTCCTTGGCAATCGTGGCAAGGTTGTTCCCTTCGAGTCGTAGTGTTCCTAAGTTATGAAGGTCACTGCACTGGAGGAATTGAGTGCCAGAGATGAAACTGTCTCTCATACGTAACTCCTGAAGTGAGGTCTTGCCAAAAAATGTGCCTTCCTGTATGCCATTGCTGAAGTTATTCAGTCCGACATCTACAACCTAGAAAATACTAGCAGACTAAGTTTTATACGACGACAGCTGAACCGTTGGAGAGATGGGGAGAGGGAGAGATGGTGAGGTATGCTACCATCAAGCTGTTTAGTCCACCACTGGAGAGGAAGTCCAGTGAGACAAGGCCACCTTTGGCCATTACCAACTCCATGAGTGAATTCAGCTTGGAGAAGTGATCGGCTGAGATGTCGCTGATTTGGTTGTAAGAAAGGTCGATGTAGACAAGACTTGTGAATGCGTTCGATTGCAGGAATGCAGTTGAGATGATGCTGTTGTCCGCCAGATACAGCTCAGAGACTCGATCCACCCGACTGCAAGGAGGCATGTTGGCGCTGATAGACAGTTCGTGAAATTACGTACAAATGTGTTGATGTGTAAAATAGTGGCTCGATCGACGCTCTAAAAACACTCGTAAGAATTCAGGCGTTTATACCTGCGGATTGATTCTAGACATATGCATGTGTGACCTTTTGCTCTACAGGTGTGCGTGATTAATCCTATGAACTTTGAATTTCATAGTGAGAGAAAGTTTTGTCTGTCAGTATTTCTACCACTACTTTAGTACAGGAATGGTTTTCTCTTACCTGAACTGGTCAGCAGATAGTTGAGTTAACTTGTTCACTTCTAGGATGAGGAGGAATATGTGACCCCCACTGAGCTCTGGTAGCTGCTGCAGGTTGCATCTAGCAAGGTTGATCTTCCAGCCACTACCATCTTCGTATGTACAGCTCCGGAGGCATGGTACCTGATCAGGAGGAGACAAGGTCAGTAGCAGGTAAAACTATTATATGATGTTAGTAGGAACGATTTACCTGCAGGAGACAACTAACCTGATCACTAACAGGGCAGTTAGTGCTGTACTGTTGTGTAGATACTATGAGAGCGTATAGTGCTAGCGGGGCTAGCAGGCTATCACCACCCATCTCTTACCATCTCGGTAGGTAGGTTGTATGTCAGACACAACGTGACATATGGTAGGCTTACATGGCAATGAGTAAGTCTAGGTTGGCTGAAATGAAGCCTGATTGTAATAGCTCCCTTTACGCGCACTGTTTATTTTTCTCTTACAAGAAGGCAGCTTTGTGTTAATGAATGAAATATGGGTGGGGCCGGCTAACCATAGGAGAAGTGTGAGCAATGACTCAGCTGACTCTATTGAAATTGATTGATCAGCGACAGCAGCCCTGAATAGACTTCTGCGTGATCATATATGCTGAGTCATTCATAGTTCTCATGAGGAAATAATAAAATTAAGTCAAGAGAGAACAACTCCACTACGTACCAATAATAGCGCGGTTCCCATCAGTCTTGGTTTTATTTGGTTTATACAGTATTATGAGTAACAATAATATAATTAATCAAATAGTGGCCCAGTTATCAAATAGAGTGTGGAAAAACACTGAGTGATAAATCAAGCAATATCGACCAATGCAGCGACCGGTGTACGGAGTATGGAGCTAATGAAACAACTACATGTAAAGGAAGAAAGCTACCAGATCAAACAATGTACCTGCGGTTGTTGAGTTAGGTTAGAATGAGTGAGCTACCATATCCATTTGTACTAAAATGATTCGAAAACCGATACCTTCCAAATTAAATCAAAACATTCCTAGTTGAGCTGGAATGCAGACAGAGTGCGAGAGTGGTTAAAAAATAACAATGCTGATATACAGAGAATGATACTACTATCCGACATTACAGCAACGACAGCGCGAACGTATACAGTTTCTCTGTCTATTCTACAACTGAACTTAGGCTACGAGCACGCATCAAAATGTGCTTAGCTCTCAGTGTGGGGCTTTAAAATTCTTGATGGCCCGTCTTGTGTTTCTGCAGCACGTGTAGAATGGGATAACAATATGGTGATGTCTACGCGTTAGTCTCGTTATTGGAAGCTGCCGCATCTTCACCGTTCGCCTGGTATGCAGGGTTGATGCTGCCATCGTGACCCAGTTCTGACATGCCCCATATACTAACCCTCGGCAGCGACTTCTCGCTGTCGTCCCATCTTTTGACTTGATTTTTGATTCGCCGCACCACAGTTACGATTATAATGATGGCTACGATGAGCACGATGATAACGGCGGCCATCGATATGAACAGCGCCAGTTCCTCACTACCTCCGAGCAGCGCGCCTGGCTGCGCATCCTCTACCGCCTCCCTTGATTCGTCTGAAACATAACGGGACACTGCACAGTCACAAAACAGACTGCAGTGGGGTGCATGACGACATGGGCCATGGTTAATGTGGTATCATCGTCTATGGCCTTACTGCGGGACTGGAGGTCTTCTATCTGGGACTCGCCACTCAGCAGGTTGTTACCGCCCCCGTCGAGACAGACGAAACTGCCAAACAAGTTCACACACATCTGCGTCGCGGCACACGGCGACACCGGGTCCAGACACTCATTTACATCTGCAAAAATCAGAAACAACGGTGAAAGAATTTTTTCATATGGTGGAAGATTAGAAACGGAATGTACAATCAACACAGTCTTAAAACACCACAGCGATAATGGAGACAGTATTTAACCTAATAACGACAGAAATCATCGACGTCGCTGATGATCTCTGATAACGATGAAACTTGGTACCTCAAGACTCATCTTTGGTGGGAGG
>ERZ1740065.1303-NODE-1303-length-14815-cov-11.469241_pt1 | contig 14815 bp, 18 predicted proteins | sample MGYA00581738_ERZ1740065 | MGnify/ENA primary metagenome ERZ1740065 (study PRJEB43018, sample SAMN04849749) | marine metagenome | isolation source: floating plastic debris | place: Pacific Ocean | collected 2008-09-01 | study: EMG produced TPA metagenomics...
GGAGGGAGGGAGGGAGGGAGGGAGGGAGAGAGGGAGAGAGAGAGAGAGAGAGTACCTGTTGCTCAATGAGTGCAGTGATGAGTTCGATAGCCTTCTTATAGCATTGCAGGGAGTCAGTGGCAGCAAGCAGCTGTGCTAGACTGAGGTACTTCACATAGCCTGAGTCCGGCTGTAGATGTATGCAGCGGCCATAACACTGTAAGAGAAAATGGAGCACACTGTCCAGATACGAGGTAAGTTGCTTCCATGTTTACAGCTACAGGCAATTGCCCACTATATTCAGATAAGAGTAGGCCGAATGGTGCATAATGTGATGCCATTCATCAAGGACTGTTAGAGGTCACCCAGATATCAGCTTTACCTGTTTAGCTCCATCTGTATCGCCGAGCTCGATTAGAACCTGCGCAGTGAGCTCCAGGGCTGACACACTGTCGCTGTCAAGCTCCAGTGCACTCTGGCAGTGTCTCTGTGCCGCCTCAAATTCATAGTTGTCTATACATTCCTGCACCTAAAATTGTATAAAAAATTGTAGTCGGGATGGTAGTAAGGAAATCTAGAAAATTTTGAGAAAATTAGTCACTTCAAGGTCATCTACATGTACATAGTTCACTACTGGGTACGGTACGGGCAGTACGCCAGCAATAAGTAACCTGTGTTAAAAATGCTAGATGTGGAGAACTCGTGTTCCAGATATTTTTAGACGCCCACCTAAATTCACTATTTCATACATCAATCATGATTACAGCAATGGGTGTGCGGGTGTAAAACCCGCTGACTGAAAGTGTATCGCAGTCAGTCACTGCCCTTATTGGAGTTATCACACCATGGAAGTTTTCTCTCAATAAACAACGCCGCCATTATGGCTACTACTATTACTATGGTATGGCTTTACAAAGTGATCCAAGGTAAAATACTAAGTTCAATTGCTGTTTAATGTATTCTCATGACTGCACATAAATTCTAAATATTGTCTGATATTGGACTCGGTAAATACCAGTGTGACATCAACATATCACTGCTATGCTACCAAAAACTAGAGCACACCAACATCGCAAATGATACTATGGGCCTACAAGCAAGCACTTGTGTAATGGTCTGAAATAGGCTGGAAAAACACTAAGCTGATGAATTGATGTTGAATGTTAAATTAATGTTGTCATGGAAACTTATCAGTTGCCTCTGCGCCTGTGTATACATAGATCTACATTGATACATACAAGCCTTACAGCTACACCATCCAAATCTAACCATCAGAGTTGATGACAGTAAGAAATACCCACAGTTTTGCTAATGAAGCCAATATTGCAGGAAGGGATACGGAAATAACAACAGAGGAATTATGTGGACATGAAATAATCAGCAATCAAGGTTGAAAGCACCACATAGTAACTAGCAACTCGATCGGAGTAGTACCAACCTTGATGAGGATGTCATTGATCGAAACTTTCTTCACGGTCTTTTTATTCTTGATAGCGTCTACTTTTTTCTGAGCTGGAATAGCGTACATAGGACAGTACATGAGAAAATAATAAGCACAACGAGACCGATAATAGGGTACAGGTAACTAACAGTTGGCAGAAGACTTTTTCTTTCTAGACACTTTCCTGCTAGGCATACTCTTGACAACCAATCACGTATAAGAGAATACTGTAGCACCAATCTCAAGAACTGATATCACAATCTCGAGCCAGTCAGTTCGCTCATCATCGTCTGAGACGCCACGGCTATACTCATCGATGCTTGAGACCAAAATTCGCAGAGGACAACAATCCAGGCTTTAGCTTGAATTAGTGCTGGATAACGAATCGAAGGATAGGCTGGTTGGTTACTTTAAGAGCACCTGGTCACTTTCTACCGTCGTCCGTCTCTTTTTTCCGCTCACGCTGACTACTGTATCCAACACGGCCTTGACACTATGACGGCTGCTCGAGCGATTCGCTACCGGATCGAATATATAAAGCGATATTTACCGGCTCTCCCTGGTAGGATAGGATATATGGGCTATATCGTAGTTCGATAGAAGTGTAATAACTATGTTCACTCGGACTACTTTTTCTTCCTTGCCAGCCTCTTCTCATCCTTTTGGCGTCCTTATCCTAGTGGCATTGGATGTGACGGTATGGTGTTCCTACAAAATTGCTCCTTGTTTTGGTACAGCGACTTGCTTTTCTATTGATAACTCTAAAACATCCATGCTGATGATCTTGTACGTTACCTGAAGAACTAATATTGGGTACTTGAACTGATTATCCTGGTTTTTGTGTAGGTTGGTTTCCATAGTCGGATAACAAAAGACTAACTGTGCAAGATGTCAGGAAATTGCGACGCTCTCTCCCTCAAGGAGGATGATGTGAAGAAAATCCTAGCCTGTGGCTCTCACATTGGCTCCAATCAAGTCGACTTCCAAATGGAGCAGTACATGTACAAGCGTCGAACGGACGGTATGCGACATATTCTAAAGACTGAAGTCAGTAGCAGTAGTTACGGCAGTGATGTGTGTAATTTGCGTCTTATGCAGTTGTGATGATTGGTTTGCCTACCTTTCTATATCACAAGCTGTAAGCTGATGAAACTTAATCCTGAGCCATACTATAACAGCTATTTCCTTTGTGTCCGGTCCAAGTTGGCGTCCAGCAGTACTCATTTAGTCCATCTTTGACAGGAGTGTATGTAATGAACATGCGGAAGATGTGGGAGAAGATGGTCCTTGCTGCACGTGCAATAGCCGCTATTGAGAATCCTGGAGATGTGTTTGTCATCTCTTCTCGCCCGTATGGCCAGAGGGCTATCCTGAAGTACGCTGCTGCAACTGGCGCAGTTGCTGTTGCTGGCAGGTTCACCCCTGGTACTTTCACTAACTACATCCAGGTGAGCCATGATTCAAAGATCCTGATTGTGGAGACTGCAATGCTTTGATGATAACCCTGTCTGTCAGCTGATATATTTGGATGAAAGTAACCTAACTGAGCATTGACCAGATGAATGCTCATTCACAAATGTTACAAACTGAAACTCAGATAAAGCATTTCTTTTAGAAAAACTTCCGTGAGCCGCGACTGTTGGTTGTTACTGACCCTCGCGCTGATCACCAGGCCGTGAGAGAAGCGTCTTATGGAAACATCCCAGTCATCGCTCTCTGCAACTCGGACACGCCTCTGCGCTTCATCGACATAGCCATACCCACCAACAACAAAAGCGTGCATTCTATCGGTCTTGCTTGGTGGTTCCTGGCCAGGGAAGTTCTCAGACTGAGAGGCACAATCTCCAGAGAGGTTCCGTGGGAGGTGATGGTGGACTTGTACTTCTACCGAGATCCCGAAGAGGTTGAGAAGGAAGAGCAGGCTGCTCTTGAGAAGGCACAATTTGCTGCACAGGAAGCAGCTCAACCCCAGGAGAACTGGAATGCTGACATGGGCACTGGTGTGACGGAAGATTGGTCTGCTGATGTTCCAGCTGCAGCTACGGCTGCAGCCGCTGTCCCAGCACCTGCTCCTGGTGCCGGACAAGGGTTTGATGATTGGTCAGCTCCTCCTACCAAGGACTGGTCAGCTGCCCCTGGAGGTGAGCAATGGGGTGGCAATACTGAGGAATGGTCTTAGGTGTCAATGATCTTGTCATCCTTGTGGAAGTAACAAATAAATTGAACTTCCAAAACCACCTGTTGTTGTATAGCATAGATGTTGGAGGTCACTGGACAAGCTTCTAACATTCCTGTCTGTGAGGAAATGAGGTGCAGTATTACACCACTGGATGTGGTATTGCAGTCAATACAAACAGCATTCCTCCTGCAGCTTTGGCACACCTGGAAGCACCATGTCAGACTAGGGAACTCCAACATGATTTGCTGTGTGAAGTTGGCTCTGCTACACAGGCTATTGACATGTTTTGGAATGCTGTGACTAGTCGGCTGGCTGTGATCAGATCATACGTTCATATGGGGATCAGGAGTTGTGTTCTCTATGTGACTAACTCTCTGTACCAGAGATTTTTTTATGCTTGCCGAAGCCGGTTATTGTAGAACATTAAGGCAATCATACCAGAGATCCTTGACAATGATGGATATTAAATCAGCAGTCCATCCATTCCATCAGAGATTATCAACAACATCGTTGATGATCTCTGATTCCATCTTGCTCATCAAACAGGCTAGCTGCATTCCGGTTTCATTCATTATTGAAGGAGGGAATTGTCTTCTCCTTGACACTTGTATGCAGCTGACGGATGATCATGGTTGCTGGTCATCTATGTTGCAGAATATCATGGTTTACATATGAAAAAAGCAGTTTCTTACCCAGCTTCATTTATATTAGTGCTGTATTTCTTCAAAATAATTAATCTCGATTAATATATTTAATCTTGAATTAATCTTATTTTAATCTTGCCACTACAAACTAGTTCCTGAGCTATAGAATCCACCACAGTATTATTGCTATCAGCTGCAGCAGCTGACATTGACATCACTGTATGGTCTTTGGTGGGTCATTAGTGGTACTCAACTGCACTTTAGTTGGGTTTCCTTAGATAAAAAGGCTATCATACTTGTTCACAGATCTTTGTAGTATGTTTTTCTTAGTTTTCTTAGTAAGATTTTCCCTCACTAGTCACAAGATTAATCTTGTGGCATAAAATTAATCTTCTGAGAAATTAATCTTAGTTAATCTTAGAATAACTCCATTAAAATACAACACTAATTTATATCAGTCTTGTGCAATTGTCATTTGCCATCCCTCAAATTCGGTGTGTCATCCTTGACAACGTAACTGTCTGGCACAAGAGGCAACTTGGACACTGTGTGTTGACCCTTCTCTGGCACTCCTGAGATACTCCATGCACTGGAAAATCTTTTGCTTGTTGTAAAAATGGTGGAATATAGTCTAACAGCATACTTATTTCATATGATGGAGAAGCTGCTAGTAGGATTGAGATGATTTCACAATAACACAAATGGTGAAAACAGCTATGCCACTGGAATATGCTTGTATTCAGTTCCCCAGCGAGAGCTATGGTGGCTCCGGATCCGCTGCGTGCAGTTTCCTCACCATTGTGCCTTATCATCCTGCGACAGACAGCAACTGAGACTCTTCTATCACCCCACACAGTGACAACCAGTGTCCTACAGCTTGTTGATTTCATTGCTCCATTGCTTCATTGCTCCACTACTGCTGCCCAATTGTATCTGGTACCGCTTCATTAATTCATATCATTCCTCAACAGGAGATTCAGAGCAGTGATAAGTACTACTGTACTGCACCACCCGTCCTAAGGGAACTGATTGGAGCCCAATATTCTGTTCTCGTCATCCAATCGTTGAGTTCTGCTGGAATACGAGTATGGTGGTTATGTTTGAGAAGTACGATAGAGAGTATATGGAGACGGTGAGGCTATCACTGCTCCTGTTTGCCCATCGTTAGTAGGACTTGTACCTAACTACGTCATCACAGGACAGAAGACTCGGCTACTTCCACTGTACATGGTACTATGTGATCACAGGTTGTAAACTACATACGTCATCTGATTATCAGGAGAGCACAATTCCTTAGTCTCGTTTGCTGAAAAACCTTTGCAGACTGTTGACCTTCCTCTTCTGCTGGGCTAGTTGATTTTACTTTGCAAGGAAGGTCAACGGGGCTCATGAATTGTACTTCTGTTGTGTATTTTAGTCTCTAGAGACGGTGTACTGCATAGCACCAATGACAGTCACGCGATACTTATTACATCATCTCCTTCAACTGGTGGCTTGTGTTTTTTATTCTTTATTAGCTGGACAAGAGTGCAGTAGCTGGATTTATTGCTCTCAATTTGATTAAAAGCTATGAAATCTAACTTATTGGCAAGCGTCTGTCTGGAAACTTGATGTCTGTGTAGCATAGTGTAGGTATATGCAAGAGCTCTTTCCATGATAGTTTAGTATGCGTGTAGATGTGCAGATGTCTACTGCCTCATGAATGTTCTAATCTCATCCGAAGAATCAACTTATCAATGAGGAAAGTAGAGCTGTATGATTGCTTCCTGGTACACATAAACGGATATGTTAAATATGCACGAATATGTAGTAGTATTGCAAGCTAGCCGTGGCGCAGTCAATATAGTCAAGGGACTTGTACATTACATACTAGCAGCAGTAGTAGTAGTAGTGAGTATTAGTAGGTATATAAGTTCCTTGCGTGTAGTACACCACACTACTAAACCAATTTTTTGTTTAAGTTGTAAGAGTATTTTTCAAACTATGCAAGATCCAAGGAGTGGACCACTTCTAATACGCCGGAAGAAAGAATAATACTAATACATAATGTTTACTTATCAACGCATTGTGTAAATACTAGTGTAACGGCAGTTTTGTAGTTTAGCAACAACTTAGATTCAAATTTGTCGTGTACCTACAGCGAAACGGTAAGAGAGAGAGCCGCATTAATGAGCAATTGCCTAGGAGCACAGGCTTGTCTGGAGAGCCCACGAGTGGCGTGATACTGGCTGACCAATCAAAAAAAATAGGCTAGTGCGCATGCTCTTCAACCAACTCGCGTGTTGGCGGCCACACAAATGTCCTCGAACGCTGGTGATAAGTCGCCTGGACTCTGAGCTGATAACACCGGCTACGGTGTTTAGAACAACAGTTTATACTATCTAGGGATTCCCACTATTGAGAACTGCCTTTTAAAGCATTTGAGTAAACTGGCAAGACATTAGTGCAGAGCTAGGTGCCGAGTTCGGATCCGACAAAGATGAGCGGCAAATTTATATACTGCGTTTTGACGTTGATATTGCTCACTGTAGCTAGATTTGGTCATGGAGAGACGGATCCGTCCACTAATATACCAGGTAAGCTGGTGAATGCGATTCAAGTTCTTTGCCATGTTATAATTCTGCTGTCAGCCTTTGTTGGCCTAATTCCAGCGTGCATCTATCTTCTTGTAGGTACTATTCTCTATCCGGTTACTATCATATACCCAGTAGCTCTGTATCATGTTCTGTGATGTGATCTTTTTTAGTTTACTGTCTTGGTGAGCATCAATTCTACTGCCTACGAAGTGAGCAATGTGTCCCCATAAGTTTCAAGTGTGACGGTTCTAATCAATGCCCCCTAGGAGAAGATGAAGATAATTGTGAAGGTAGATATTCATCATGTCTTCATACATGGTTCCTCTTGACAAAAATCGGTGACACAATTTGTGTGCACAATTGTGTCATTCAATACTGAATAAGACAGAGCATAGCCGGCGTCGCTCAGGTACCGATGGGTGTTGGTATCGCCGGCTGAGTTCCTATTGGCTGTTGAGATCAGATCATCCGTGCCGCGCATAGTTTTATTGGTGCGTGAATGCTTCAGACTGACGCATGGCTCATCAGCCGTTACGAATGAGAAGCTGTCTGCTGGCTCAAATATTTAGGTCAAGTATGGAGTGATCTTTTTCAAGCTGTCATGTCCCAGTTTTCAGCGTTCTCAATAGTTGGCCGGGTTTCAGTACCATGTATCCATGTACATAGACTTGTAACGTCTCACGTTAGCCATATGCAGTGCAGGATCAATGCATGTGTGTACTTTAGTAAGAAGTTTACTACAAGGTTTACTATGATCAAGGTCCATCTTGGCTGCTGTTGATAAGTTTCCATTCATCAGGTCAGCTACGGCTGCACGAGCCTTGTATTGTTGATAGTAGATTAGCTGGCACAAGCCTTGTCTGTGACGTAAGCTGTTACGATTGGCTGATTGTTGCCACATACCATCTGGTGATGTAGTATGGCCTGATTCGGCTCGTGGGATTTAGAGGCGTGCTTAGGGCTTGGCCAATCACTGTATATGAGCCGTGTATGCATCTACTTATTGATCGGAAGTTGCCACACAGACGGCCATATCAATACATCTTTATGCTGCCCATTATATGCCTACTATGTCTACAAATGCTCAAACGGTTAGCTGGCGGAGCGCCAAGACCAGTTATATAATGCGCTGACTCTGGTGGTTCTGCATTACAGCCTGCAATGCTCAAAATGCTGAGGAGCAGGACAAGTTCTTCTGCACGTCTAACAATGACTGTATATCGGCAATGTGGCGGTGTGATGGCGCCAGAGACTGTCCAGGAGGCGAGGACGAGGTGGACTGTGGTAAGGATCTGGATCAGTCCCCTTGACCTTCCGGATCGCCTTTGCTTTGGTATTTCCTGTAGCAGATGACATTTGTGATTTGCAGAGAACAGAGAGTGTAGCGCCGGTTTCAAGGCGTGTGACAATGGCCAGTGCATAGATGAGAGCTGGTGGTGTGACGATCAGGTCGACTGCGCCAATGGCGCAGACGAGCAGAACTGCAAACTTGAATGCAACGCTGACACCGAGTTTATGTGTCCCGGCAACGCCACGACTGGCCTGAAGGCTCGGTGTGTGCCGGCGCGGTGGAAGTGTGACGGTGAGGCTGACTGTGACGGCGGCGAAGACGAACACGACTGCGGGGACTTCCACTGCGAGGAGGGAGACTTCCAGTGTACCAGCGAACACAACAAGTGTATACCGATGAGGTGGAGCTGTGACGGCGAGGCCGATTGTAAGGGAGGCGAGGATGAGCACGGCGACATCTGCCAAGAGCCGGCCACCACTCGCAGCCCCATTAACCTGTGTACGAGCCTCGAGTTCGCGGTAAGCCCCCTCCCCCTGGCCTGCTGGTACTGTTCCGAGCCCCTCGGTAGCTGCTCATTCACTCACACATTTTTGCTGTTGTAGTGTGCGTCAGGAGCCACGCAGTGTGTGTTGAAGGCGTGGCGCTGTGACGGTACAGATGACTGTACAGACGGCTCAGATGAGCACGGCTGTGGCAATGACAAGATTGTGTGTGGCGAGGGACAGTTCTTGTGCGAAGCAGATCAGACATGTATTCCTACGCTTCTTACGTGTAATGGACGTAACGAATGCTCCGATGGTGCCGATGAGAAGCTGCCTCGGTGCGAGTCTAAGAAGAGGTTCTGTGACATCAAAGACAATGAGTTCTCGTGCGAGCGAGAGCCGGGTAAGATGTACGGCTCGCAGTGTGTCAATGCCAACGTCGTGTGCGACGGCAGTCCGGACTGTGACAATGGCAAGGATGAGGACCCGCAGTTCTGCGACGGTAAACCATCCCTCTATATCCTTGTCTCCTCGTCTCCTCACTGTATCGCCTGTACGTCACCACGTGTTCCTCTGCCTACAGCTAACGCTCCAGAGAGGCTGTGCAGTGACGATCTGTGTTCAGGCGGAGCCAACTGTACGGATGTGTATGGGAACAACGAAAAGAGCTTTGGTCACTACTGCCTCTGTGCCCCCGGATACAAATACGTTGAGCATGTGCATCAGTGTCAAGGTCAGTATAGTTTGCAATAGTCCATTGTGGCGTGGCAAGCGTCAGTGTTTTAACGGCGGTACTGTTGTAGATATCAATGAGTGTCTAGGCGTCGGATCAGCAGAGCCTGTGTGCGACCAGATCTGTCACAATGTGCTGGGATCTTACAAGTGTGAGTGTGAGATTGGCTACAGCCTGCAGCCGGACAAGGTCTCCTGCAAGGCTGTGGGAGGTAAGTAACACAGGCACACACACACCCTGCCGTAACTCACTCCCAGGCTGGCAGCGCTGACCAGAGCCCTCATTACAGACACCCATCCCAGACTGCTGTTTACAAACCGACACCAGATCAGGTCTCTACACATCACCAACAAGCACGAGTACTTCCCCCTGGTGGACAGCAAGGCTGCCGTCGCCATTGACTTTGATTACGCGGAGAAGCTCGTCTTCTATACTGACATGACCGAGAGGAAGATATTCAAGTTTACTCTTGCTGATAGCGACTCAGAGGAGGACCCTGAGCCGGTCCGTGTCTCTCTCTCTCTCTCTCTCTCTCTCTCTGTCGTGTAACGATGAGTGTAGCTTGGCCTTGACCCTTTCCTTCATGCTGACAGGTTGACCTGAACATCCCTAGAGTTGAGACACCCGACGGTCTGGCCTACAACTGGATATACAAACACCTTTACTGGACCGACACCGCGAGCAACACCATCAACATGGCTGTCATTGACCAGACGACCTCTGGCGAACCTCCCCTACACACCGTCATCTACAACAACTCCAATCCAAACTGTACCATGGCTGCCAATGCACAGGAATCGGGCAACTGCATTGACGAACCACGCGCTCTCGTCCTCCACCCCCAGAAGGTACTGCCTCTACTCTCACTGCCCCCCCATCTGCCTACCCCCACCCGCCCCTCACTCATATCACTGCTGTATTGTTACAGGGCCTGATGTTCTGGTCAGACTGGGGCAGCCACCCAAACATCATAGCCGCATCACTCGATGGCTCCAGTATGGAGAGAATCGTATACAACTCTGACGGCAAGACACTGCTGGTCTGGCCCAACGGCCTCACGCTCGACCTCATGTCATCTGGCAGCGAGAAGCTGTACTGGATCGACGCCAAACTGCACAGTGTCTTCTCCTGCTCCATAATCAACTGTATGGGCGATGCAGTGCTCCTCGCCTACGATGAGGATAACATCAAGCACCCGTTCTCTATCACGGTCTTTGAGGTATGATGGTGGTACCCTCTCTCATCTCCCGTTCGTCCTCCCGCGTAGTCATCCTCACTCTCTCGCTACCGGCCGCCGGCCTGCTCACTGACGCGCTCATTCGGTGCCCATTTTCAATGCCCTCCATTAATTGTATTCAGCTAAGTAATCAAAAACTGACCACAATGAGCCACTGATCCTGATAAGTCGTCTCACACGGTGGTGATGCTGTGTGGAATGGTGCTGGTCAGAGATACCCAGACACCTGCGTGCACTTACCATGGATGTGTCTGCCATAGCTGCCCATATACTGCAGTGATGATGAGAGTCTCACCATTACAGAATCACCTGTACTGGACTGATTGGCACAACCAGCAGATAGTCTCCGCCAGCAAGTTCACCGGGCGTGACGTCACACACGTACTCGGCCACCTCGAGCAGCCCATGGACCTAAAGGTGTACCACTCAGTCATGCAGCCTGTCGGCGTGGACGTCTGCAGTGAACTGTCGGATGCGGATCGCTGTCAGCATATCTGTATACAGAAAGCCTGGCAGCAGCATACTGCTAATTCCGCCTACCTGTGAGTGTGTTCACCTGACGCTCTCGGTCTAGCTCTCTGCCGCGCTCCTCTCTCACTTCTCACCTCACTGTTTCAGACCTCTTAATGGCATGAAGCACACCTGCCTCTGCTCTGCAGGCTATGTCCTAAATTCTGATGGAAGAACGTGTACGTTGGTGTTGTCTGCGGGCTCTGGAACCGCCTCGGGAGCTGTGCAGCAGTCCGGTTCGCTGTCAAACAATGAGAGACAGACAGGCGACTCTGCCGCCGGCGCAACAGTGCCGTCTGGGCTCAGCGTCGGCACCGTAGCTGCTATTGCGTCCTCGGCGGTCTTACTGATCGGCCTAGTCATCAGCCTGGTACGTCCCCCTTTCCATCTGATCCCCCCCCCCCATCTAGTAGTCGCTGTCGGCAGTCGCAGCTATTCTCGGCCTGCGAAGTGGTGTTGCTGGTCGACAGGCTGGCTGCTGCTTGGTTCGGCCTGGGAGAACAGTGGTTACCCACTCAACTCCTCTACTACTGGCTTGGCTAGTGGAAGTTCCCATCAGGCAGCTCGGTTATGCTGGGCCCTGGTTGTTTATATCAGTCTCATGTGTGTGTGTTTCTACTTAGGTGTTATTTATGGCACTGAGGAGGCTTAGGAAAAACAGATCAAAGAACATGAATTTTGAAAATCCTATTTACAAAAGAACGACAGAGGACAAGCTAGAGCTTCCTAGTAACGAATACCAGCCATCACAGACCACACCATCGGTGAGTTATCCCCCCTGTGTCTCCTATCACACGGCTGTCACTCACTGGCTGTCATTTACTGTCTCTCGCTGCCGGTTCTGCACTTGGAGGAAAACTAGTGCTTTGCTGAGCTGTTGTGTGTAATTGTTTTCAGTTACCGGGTTCGAATGGTGTTACTGATGGCCATGTTAATATTGAAATATACTCCACATAATCAGGTAATTGTGACGCTGCTGTGACATCTGGCCTGTGACACTGCCTGGCCTGTGACACTGCATCGTGTCAGCTTGTGGACCAGTCGATAGCCTAGGCATGATCTCTCAGTCTACTACCACCTGTCTGTGTACTGCACCACGAGATAGTATGAGTTCAGCATGTACTGCTGCACGGCTGCACTCGGTCGCATGTCTGAGGACGACGTCAGAGCTCTCCCTCCCCCTCCAGTGTTTCTCTCTCCCCGTGTGGCTCTCTCTAGTGTCCATAGGAGACCGCTGGTACCAGCCGCATGCGCTACCCTCCGCCCCGAGCCCAATTGCTGTTAGAATACACACGCCATTCTTCACAAGGACATGCTGTTGATTTTGGCTGGCTCACTAAAGAGTTACCTGTAAAGTAGAAACAATACCAAATAATGAGGACATTCAGTTGCCTGGTATTCGGTGCAGTCTATGTGTATGCGAGTTGAATAGATTGGCTCCATGGTATTTACGTGCATGCGAGTGTGTGTGTGACTGCATGATCAACCTACTGACCCAACTATCCACTCCTTCAGCTCTATCCACTCCTTCAGCTCTATCCACTCCTTGTGCAAGTATCAGCAGCAGACGGCAAGTATCAGCAGACGGCCATATCGCCTCTCCCAGGATTGTACATGAGCCGGCTGATGCTTACTCTGTTTGATCAGGCTGTTTTTAAGAGGCGTGTGTAACCGCAGACCGATAACGGCTCTCTCGCCCCCCTGTATATGTGTACGTACCAAACCCAAGGCTCACGTCTCTGTCTCTCTCCTATCTGCAGGCAATGATTCCGCTCACATCAGACGATGCCTCAGCTGCTTCATTAGATGACTATAGAGTGTGATGACAACTGACCGCTGCCAACCAACTACCACACATCCATCCAGCCAGCTGCTGCCTCTCCCTTGTCTTCTGCTGCTCTCTAACTGACTCCTACTACAGCATCAGCAGTATATAGATGTTGTCTTAAGGCCTTCCGTTACATGGTGCTATATACGGACGACGAGGGACGTCACTGTGTCACACCTATATGAAGTGGGCTCCATACAGCTAGGAGCTGAGGCTCTGACAATAAACTCTTTGTGAGCTGTACACCTCACCCAGTCTGCCAAAGAAAGTCGCGCTATCTACGTGAAACTAAGTCTTTCGGGGTCAATTCACCTGTTTTGTTGTTAGCCCCACAGCATGCCACGGCTACATATATGCAATTTGATGCTCAAAGGCAGCCTGTGTCCAATAACGCTGTATTCCATCAGTAGACATTGTACCACATTGTTTCCTTGGGTTGCCACGTGTATATATCAGCCATTGGTCAACCCAGTGGAATTGCTCAACTTCAAATTCTCAGTCATTGTCATGATAGTAGACATTTCTCTTACTACCATTCACTACAGCAAGGCCTGACAGATCGAACATATTATATTTGTAACTCCGTTGCCAACTCTCATATTTATTGAGTACTTATGATAGATTCTCCTACTGCTATATGAGTGGATTCGTGTGTAACATTTATGTTCTACACCTAGGCCATCTCGATGCCATTTTCTAGGCAGCTCTCTCTTCCTCCATCTGATTTTATAACTTGCATATCAATTGTCCTTGAGAATCTGTCGGATTTGTGTATATTGTTACCAAGATTACAATAGTATTTTTATGATCTGTGAGCATGTGTACATAGAGTTGTGTGAAAGTGATCAATAAAAGGTCTAAATCGATGTTATCCTACTTATCTTCTCAGCTGCCATGGGAAATGCTGTGTCTCGGCTGAAATCTAGAGCGCCTATCACTGAGTGAAAGTGTGACAGTTGCGATTGATTTATGGGAATAGCGACAACAGGAGAATGTTGCCAGCAGTGCTGCTACAACCGCAATCCATATCCAGTCGATTGATTGATTGTACAGCCTTGGCCAAAACCATAGCAACCAGACTGGCAACTTGTGCCAGGACACAGCCTCAGACCTCAGATGGCTCGTTGCTGTTGTTTTTATTCTCATGAAATAGAAGAGTGGTAGCATGTTGTGGTCGGTGTTGGCCATAGGTTATCACGGCTGGTCACGGCGTCTGTTAGTGATCGGTAACTACTCTATCAGGACGCCCTGTTCCACAGCAGCTCAGCACTCGTGAAGGATTGGCCGTATGCAGTTCCAGTACTTCCTCTCCACCATTTCAGATATTTCATCCATCGTTAGCCAACAAAAATCCTCATAACATTCAGCCATATGTGACGAAGCGTCGACATCACCGTGCTGTAGAACAGCATTGTGGAGGAACACCTAAAAGTGAACGGGAATCGTCAGAACTGATAACAGTCATAGTGTCATCGAATACAAGTGATACAAGCGATCAAACATGAGCTGAGGGATGGAGAAATAAGATCAAAGTGACCCATTAGTTTCGGGTACAAACATTCCAGATATCTTCACCCACACCCTATCGGTTAGTATGCGAGAGTAGGAATTCGCCACAGCCTTAATAACAAGGACCACATCATACGATGGTGTGATATTTACATAACAACATTACGTACTATGAAGTATGATGAAACGTGACGACGCAACTGTTGGAACTGGCATACATAGTTGGGATCGTTGTACAACACTTGACATCACGCAACGTTATAGCTGATAGGTAAACATCGGCTATCCTGTCTCAGCTAGAACAGCTCCTGTGTCATACAGAGTGCACTACAGGACAATACTGTCATGGCTACTCCAGTCTCTCCAGGCAGGCAGGGAGGCAGGCAGGCAGGGATGGAAAGGAGAG
>ERZ1740065.1304-NODE-1304-length-14814-cov-4.556610_pt1 | contig 14814 bp, 15 predicted proteins | sample MGYA00581738_ERZ1740065 | MGnify/ENA primary metagenome ERZ1740065 (study PRJEB43018, sample SAMN04849749) | marine metagenome | isolation source: floating plastic debris | place: Pacific Ocean | collected 2008-09-01 | study: EMG produced TPA metagenomics...
TGCCCAAACTGCCCATCCCCGACACCGCCGCCGCGATCGCCACCGTCCCCGCCGCCGCGATGCACTCGCCCAGCCGCGCCATATCCCGATCACGCCAGACGAACTGCGAAATTGATCGGCGATAGCAGCTCAGGTTCGTCGGAGCCATGCCGATCGACTCGGCGATCGTCTGGCTAAACGGATGCTCGGGATTCTCCTCACAGAAATAGTTGTACAAATCCTGCAGGCGCTTTTTCGCATCCGCCCAGCCGATCAGTTCGTAGACGACGGTTTCGAGGTTGTCGCGATCGCTAGGGCGTGTCATCAATTAATCTCTAGAAGCCTTATGCAGTGGGGAGTACGCGCCCTTTAAAAACAAACAAGGCTAGGGGCTGAAACCCTTACGGCTCTTGACTTAGGGATTCAATTGATGACAGCCCCTAGTAACTTCATCCAGATTCTTATCCAGCGCATCGGCAACAAAAACTCTCAGCCTGCCGCGATCGCGATAGGCTTCCAGCAACGCAGCACGAAAATCTTTTTTACGATTAGCAGTCCAGGACATCAGTGGGGAGGGGCAAAGCGGCGATCTGTTTTAATGCTATCCAACCCTCACAATATTGGCGACATAGAGGGCGGCCTAGAAATTCAATGCCATTCATAAACTACGTTTTCTTCAAGCAACCTTCCAAATTTTGGGCAGACGCCAAGCACCTGCGCTACGAAGTCTTCGTAAAGGAACAGGGAGTGCCCGAAGCCATAGAACTGGACGATCGCGACCAATCCGCCTGCCATTTAATCGCCCGTCAAAATCAGTTAACCTGCGCCGTTATGCGCATCCTCCTAAGCACCGACCACGCAAAATTCGGACGCATCGCCACCCATCCCAACCATCGAAAACAGGGCATTGCTAATGGAATGGTCAAGCAAGCGATCGCCTTTTGTCACCTGGCTGGCACCGCCACAATTTCCCTAAACTCCCAAAGCTACATCACCCACTTCTATGAAAAGCTCGGTTTCAAAGCAGAAGGCAGCCCATTTCTCGAAGCAGGCATCCCCCATCTCCACATGGCGCTCAACCTCACCCAAGACAACTATTGTGAACTCCCTTTGCAACAGGAGCCCTTTGACTCCCAGGGAGCTTAACCTTGGAGCTACTGAATTCAAAAAAATATGGACGTAACTGGACTCGAACCAGTGACCCCTACGATGTCAACGTAGTGCTCTAACCAACTGAGCTATACGTCCTTTCATAACCGCCCAACGCTCTAGCAGCGCTAACGGACCATAAACCTATCACGCTTACTTAACCGGCGCAATATTTTAAGGGCTGCTTTCGCGCCGTGCCGATTTCACAATCGCTTTAAAGTCGCTTACAAGCCGGACGCTAAACTGGAGGTAAACTGAAAACCAAGCATCGCCATTTCCAGCACTTTTCCCCGGCTCATTTTCCCTTGGCTCAATAGTTTCCATGGCTGCCCCATCCTCACTTCCCCGTTTCTCCCCTCCCTTGCAACGTAAACCGTGGCGTTACCCTTTCCAGTTGATGGCGATCGCCTTGATCACTACCCTTAGCGCCCCATTGCCAGGAGTTGCCCTAGGCGATCGCCCCACCTCCAAAGCAGAGGACATCGACCCCGTGGAGCTGCTTCTACAAAGTAAGCGATGTCGCGACTGTGATTTACGCTATCGCAACTTGGAAGGAGCCGATTTGGAAGGGGTAGACCTGCGCCGAGCAAACCTGTACGGCGCAAATCTTCAGCGGGCGAACCTGACCGGAGCACGATTACACCAAGCAAACCTGGGAGCGACAGATTTGCGCGGGGCGGACCTGTCGGGGGCGTTGATGGAGGAGGTTAGCTTTGAGGGGGCGATGATGAATGCAGCAAACTTAGAAAATGCAGACCTACGCCAGGCAAATTTTTATCTGACGGATTTAACAGGAGCACGGTTGGTGGGGGTCAATTTACGGGGGGCGCGATGGAGCAAAGTGAGGGCAGAGTCAGCAAATTTTTGTAATGCCACAATGCCTGATGGCACCACGTTCCGCCGCTCCTGCTTTGACCCTCGCCAAAGTCCGGATCAGCTTCAATAGGGATAGATAGCTTCATAGAAAGGGCTCCGTAAAAGCATCGTAAAGGCACCGAAAAGGGAAATTTAAGTTTGTGTTTAAGCTGAAAACATCTAACAAAGGCAACTTGAAAGCTTTCGCTCGCTGGATGCAGCAGCTTCTTGGCAGGCTGGGCATTGTGCTGGCGATCGCCTTTTCAGGAACCGCACTGGGAGTTTTTGGGGTGGGAATCTTTGGGCTTGAACTGGCGATCGCCCCTGCCTACGGAGAAAACCTAGCCCACCTTCAACAGGTGCTCCGTAACGAAGTCTGTCCTAGGTGTGATTTAAGCTATGCCCCCCTAAGCCGAGCCAACTTAGATTACGCTTACTTAACTGAGGCTTACCTGGTGGGGGCCAACCTGCGCAAAGCCCATTTAACCCAGGGACATTTTGATAAAGCCTGTGCCATCGGTGCCGATTTTGAGCAGGCTGAGGGTGATCGTATCGACTTTAGCGAGGCAGATCTAAGCGGCGTCAACTTCAATAAAAGCCGCTTTCAAGGGGGTAACTTCCATCGCGCCACCCTAATCAAAGCCCAGTTTGTTAATGCAGATCTAACCACAGCAGACCTATCCAAAAGCGACCTGCGCGACAGCCAGCTTCACCGCGCCGATCTGCGCGACAGCAACCTCACCCAAGCCAACCTGGCCTTTGCCAACTTATCCGAAGCAGACCTGAGGGGGGCAAAGCTTAGCGAGGCAGATTTACGGGCGGCGAATTTAAAAGGGGCGATCGTCGCTGGAGCCGAGTTAACCGGGGCGAACCTTTGTGGTGCCACTTGGGTCGACGGCACAGAAACTCACCAGGGATGTTAAAGGAAGGGGCGCTCTCTTCAGACCAGGGACTATCTGTCGTTAATTAAACCTCAAGCTGCGTAAGGCTTCTGGAGTTTAATGGGTGACACGCCCTAGAAAAACAGGGGCGGAAACCATTACCACACCACACTTACGATCTTGATCGACGACGGTGCCCAGCGTCTGCAACGTTTTGAAAACTTAAGAACCATAGAATTTTGTCAAGCGTACAATGGAAAGATGGCAATTTTAAGTTCAGGAGTTAATAAATCATGGATATCCTTTCTTTAGGCTGGGTCGGATTACTAACAGTATTTTCGTTCTCCCTCGGCATGGTGGTTTGGGCAAGAAACGGCCTCTAAGCGGCACTTACCCAAAGCTTTTTAAAGGAACTTCTGACTTAGAAAGTTTTTAAAGAACAAGCCAAAGCCAAGAGAATTTAAGAATAAAAATTAGTGATTGGCTTTCTCGGGCGCTATTTTGCGCCCGTTTGTGTTTTTGATAGGGGCTACGCAAAATTCCCGCTGCTCTCTGCCCTCTTCAACTTTGCTCAGAGGCCGCCTCGTAAGTCTTATTGGGGCTGACGTTAAGGATCCTGAGCACATCGCCTTACGGGGGCTTGGAAATTGGTATCCACCCCGGCAGCGTAATGTCCTTGGTATTTTCCAGGATATTTCCTGGGCAAAAAGATTAACAAGGCGGTCTTTCCCTGAGGGCGTTACCTAAATTTACGAAGAACCTTTATTGTTTAATTTAGTGTTTAGATCACTAGAGAAAAGTAGAGGGCAAGAGCACTGTGACTGAAGCCGCAACCCAATCTTTGCTACCAATTTTGGCTGGTATGGCCATACTTTTGCTGGTGGTAGTGACCGGGGGCGTTGTTTACCTTACAGCTTCAGAGTGGCGCGATCGCCGCAGACAGGATCGCGACAAGAAGGGCGAGACCTAGCGGCATTTCTAGCCATTTGCCCCGAAGCGTACCCGAACTTCAAACCACTTACTTTTCGTCCTAATCTTCAGGTGGCGTAAACCGATAACCAACGCCGCGTACCGTCTGAATCATACGGGCATGGGAGGAAGACGTTCCCAACTTTCGGCGAATTTGCCCAATGTGCACATCCACCACGCGAGGATCACCCACATAGTCGTATTCCCACACTCGCTGCAACAGAGCTTGGCGACTCCAAACCTTACCGATATTTCGGGCTAAAAAGTACAGCAAATTAAATTCCAAAGCCGTCAAGCTAACGCTCTCTCCATTCAGGGAAATTTCTCGACGCTCTGGATCAACCACGAGCCCGCCGTAACTTAGGGTCTCCTGCTCTGGCTCCTTCACCGGGGCGCTGCGGCGGCGATTTAAAATTGCCCCCACTCGAAAACCCAATTCTATTAGGCTAAAAGGCTTCGTAATCCAGTCATCAGCCCCTTGGGAAAAGCCTTTAATCTTATCTGACTCATCAGCCAAACTAGTAAGCATTAAAACGTAAACGTCCGTTTTTGCTCGCATTTTTAGACATAAATCGTAACCGGTTGTATCCGGTAAATTAATGTCTAAAATAACAAGATCTGGTTGAAAGTCTTCAAAAATCGATAGGGCAGTTTTTCCATCGCCCGCTGACTCTAATAAATAGTCTTTTTTGCTGAGAAAGCGATGGATTAAATTCCGAATAGCTGGATCATCATCAACGACCAAAAGTTTCGCTGGAGTCTCGGTCATCGTTAATACCGCCAGGTGATACCGCCAGAGTCAAAGATACAGGAGAGCAAAAGCTGCCTAGTTAGAAAAATCAGGGGACGCATTGCCGCTAATTTTATCGCCATAGTTTATGAATTACCCTGTCACCGTGGAATCGTCATTAATTTAAATTGCGATCGCCACAGAACAGCCCGACGCTCTCAACTTTACTCCCCAAACTACAAAGAACAGGCAACTACTCGCAATATCTTAGCAAACCCTACTTCCGAAGCCTACACAGACAGCAATTCACCTATTTTGTTGGTATGCTACATTGACATTTATGTAAGTCCGCAATTTTCGGCAATTTAAACTGTTTTTTAACTTGTATAAAGTTAGTCTTTGAAGCTCAGTAATTGCACTATATAAGCTGCGCTACTCTTATAAGTCAACGGCTAGATTTGGCTAAGTGATCTGACCCAATGATTTAGCTGGGTTAATTCGAGCTTTAACTTCGAGCAGTAACAAGGTGGATCGCCTTGTATTTTCCCAGTTATCCTTTATTATCTCGACTTTTTTTTGCGACTGTCCCCCCATGAGCAATCCGAATCCATACGAACAGCTTGGTGTTACGGAAGACGCTTCTTTTGATGAAATTCAGGCGGCTCGAAGTCGCTTGCTGGAAAATTTAGGCGATGACGGTAATCAGTCTGAGGCTGTGGAAATGGCCTACGACGCTGTGCTGATGTACCGACTACGGTTACGTCAAGAGGGGCGGATCAAGGTGCCAGAGCGGATTCGCTTTCCTGAGCGAGCAGCGCCAAAACCTGTTGCGGATAGTTTGCCTCAGCCGTCGGTGCAGTTGCCAGACTGGTTGCGCGATACGCTGGATTCGCCCGAGCGTGACGACCTATTGTGGCCGTCGGTGGTTTTCTCGGTGGGCACGGTTATTAGTCTGGCGTTGCCTCCCCAGCAAGAACCCACGTTGCAGCTTTTGCTGGCGTTGGGAGTGGGCGGCTGTTTTTATTTCTTAAATCGTAAGGAAAAGAAGTTTGGTCGCTCGGCGGCGATTACGACGATCGCTTTTGTGGGGGCATTGGCGATCGGCGCAGCGTTAGGAAGTGTTGCAGCATTGTCCTTTGCCAGTGCCGCTCAGATTACGGCGGTGGTCACGTTTACTGGGCTGTGGGCAACGTCCTGTTTTGTGCGATGACAGTTTAAAATCCTGGGCGCAGCATCGGTTATCGACGCAGTATCCTGCCCCCTTTACTCTTAGTTTTTTTGCCTATCGTCGTCCTTTCAAATCGCCGCTGAAAACCTCCCACGGGTTGTGGAGCGAGCGGTCGGGTTTGATTGTGCGTATTGCCCAGGGCGATCGCCAAGGGTGGGGGGAAGTGGCACCCGTGCCTTGGTTTGGGACTGAGTCCTTTGATCAGGCAGTGGAGTATTTATGGGCGTTGGCGGGGGCGATCGCTGCTGAAAAGCTTTGGAGCATTGACGATTCCTATCCCTGCTGTCAGTTTGCGATTGGCTCGGCGCTGGAGATGCTGACCGATGATGCGGTGCAGTCGTGGGCGCAAACTTTTGACCACTCTAAAACTTGCGACAATTCCAATCTTTTGTACCGTTTTCCTGGAGCGAGTTTAAATCCCACACAGGTGGCGGGGTTGATGCCTGCGGGGGCGGCTGCGTTGGAAAAATGGCGAGATTTATACAACCAGGGACACCGCACTTTGAAGTGGAAGGTGACGGGGAATTGTCGGGAACTGGAGATTTTTGAGCCTTTGCTGGCGCGGCTGCCCGACGATGTGACGTTGCGGCTGGATGCTAACGGCGGTTTGGGGCGATCGCTGGCAGAGACTTGGTTAACCCGTTGCGATTTGCTGCCGCCGGGGCGGGTTGAATATTTTGAGCAGCCGCTGCCGCCGGAGGATTTTGTGGGGTTGTGCAGGCTTCAGGATCAGTTCGAGACGGCGATCGCCCTGGACGAATCGGTGGTGACGGTGGGGCAGCTTCGGGAAGTGGCGGCGGCGGGATGGTCCGGGGTGGTGGTGGTTAAGCCAGCGATCGCCGGGTACCCCCAACGGTTTTTTACTGGGGATTTGTCGGCGGCTGATCTCAATTATTTGCTTAAGCAACCGTGGCTGGAGAAATTTTCGGGGGTGGTGTTCTCGTCGGTTTTTGAAACGCCCATTGGACAGTGGGGGGCGTTGAAACTGGCGGCGGATCTGGGGGGGCAAAGCCGCCGCGCTATGGGGTTTGGCACCGATGCTTGGCTGGCTCCGCTGGCGGGGGTGAAGCTGGAAGCGGTGGTGCGATAAATGGAGTCTTGGGAGAGCTCGCAGGATTTTTCGCGGGAGGTTTCGTGGGACTTACTGGGGCATTTATCCGGGTGTCTAGGGGATCGGGAGCGATCGCCAACTTTACAGGGGCTAAAGATTGACGGCGACAGTTTAGGCGCTTTGCAAGGGGTTTGTAAGCATTGGCGATGTCCCAACGCTGGCAACCGACCGCCGCGTATTTTGCTACTGGCGCAGGATCCGGGGGAGTTTGTGCGCGGTTTGGTATTGGGCAATGCCCTAGCCCAGCGATCGCCACTGCGGCTATTTTTGGGCAATCCTGACTGTTCGATCGCCGAGCGGCGGCAGGCGATCGAACAGATTCAGCCCCACCAAATTTGGAGCGATCGCCATAACCCCTGGCACGGCGGGGGGATTGGCAAGGGAATTGGCGAGGACATGGATAACCATCCCGTAAACGGCGGCAAATTTTTAAAAGCGGATCAGTCCTACGTGGGCATTGGTACCGGCGGCAGCAGCGGAAAAATTCGCTTTGCCATGCACACCTGGGGCAGCCTACGAAATGCTGTAGACGGATTTTGCAACTATTTTGACGACGAGCTAGACGGGGGGCGGGCCCACAGCTTTTGCACGTTGCCGTTATTTCACGTAAGCGGGCTAATGCAGCTATTGCGCTGCATATGGTCCGGCGGCGTTTTTCAATGGGGTCGGTTGCCAAAATCGCCGGTGCAGGATTTTTCGGCGCAAGGTTTTTTAGCGCAGGATTTTCCCATCCCAGACTTTCCCAAACCTTGCTGGCAACCAGAGGAAAACGCCTCGCCCTCTGGTTTTATTTCTTTGGTACCCACTCAACTGGCGCGGCTGTTGGATAATTCCCAGGCGATTCCCTGGCTAGGGAAATTTCGGGTGATTTTGCTGGGAGGCGCGCCTCCTTGGGCTGATCTGCTAGAGCGATCGCGCAAAATGCAGCTACCGATTGCCCCCACCTATGGCATGACCGAAACCGCCGCCCAGGTGGCCACCTTAAAACCGGCGGATTTCTTGGCGGGCAAAACCGGCGTCGGTTACCCCCTACCCCATGTGTCTCTGGAAATTGCCCACGAGACACCTTCAATTGTGGTGCGGGGTGGGTCGTTGGCTGCCGGTTATTGGCAGGGAGAGGCGATCGCCCCAGCCCTAACCACCGGAGACCTGGGGCGCTTCAATGGCGGCTACCTGTCAATTTTGGGACGGCGGGACGATGTCATCATCACCGGCGGCGAAAACGTGATGCCCCAGGAGGTAGAAGCGGCGATTTTAGCGACGGGCGTGGCCGCAGATGTGTGTGTAGTGGGGGTACCGCACCGGGAATGGGGGCAGCAGGTGGTCGCGGTGTGGGTGCCCCAGCCCCAGCGGAGAAATTCCACGCCCACATTGCCCCCCAAGGTGACACCCACGTCGTCCCAGTGGCAGTACTTATTGGGGAGTCGCCTCAGCCGCTATAAACATCCAAAACTGTGGTGCCAGGTCGCCCAAATCCCCCGCAACAGTCGCGGCAAAGTAAATCGCTCGGAAATTGCAGCCCAGTTTTTATCCCAAGGTCAAGAGGGGCAGTGACGCCGCAGCCATTGCTCCACCCGGTCCACCGACGATCGCGGCGACAGGCGGGGTAGGGCGATCGCCCCAGATGCCACCGGCTCATCATCATCGGTCAAAGGCTTCGGCGACAAAAACACCACCGGAATTTCGTACTGATATCGCTGAAACCAATCGTCGCGGGTGGTGATATCTCGAAAGGTGATCGTAAAGTTCAATTCGACAGCCTGCTCCTGCACCGCCGCTAACTTCTGCGCCAGCCCCTCGCACAAATGACACCCAGGCTTGGTATAGAGAATAATTTCCACAGCGCTTTTTGATTTCATTTTGCACACTTTCACGCGCCCTACCGTCCCTTGCAACAGTCTCGCCACCTTAACATTGCGCAAAAGTGTGTCACCCAGCTTTAAATCAATATTTACTTCGCTGCCCTGCCTTAAGCGGACAGCGTGGAAACCACATCAATATTAATTAAAAGAAAACAAAGGACAAAAATAAAGAAAAAATTACGATATGCCGGTTACATTAAAAATTCTGCGATTCTGTTTACAGATTCAAATGAGGTCAGCCGAAATAAAGACCTTAGATTTAAAATGCGTTTATAAATTCCACGGGCAGCTTCCTTACCATGTAAGGGCTGCCCGTTTTAAATTGGGTGCCTTTATTGAGATATTTTTGTTGAGATATTTTTGCTGGGATGTTTGTGTTGGGGTTCCGCAGCCGTTGAACCCGAAAGCTGAGCTGTAAAAAGTTGGCTATTAGAAGGTTGACCATTGGAAGACCGTGATGGTGCTGAAAAAGGTATGGGCTTTACGGCTGGCGACGGCTCTATTTTCTGAACCAAGCGCTCAGGTGATTCAGTAAACCTTCATCGCTATGAACCTGGTGGGGGTAGGGCAAAACTGGACGCTGCAAAATTAAGAGGCGGGTTTGAAGGGCGATCGCCGCCGCAATTTTTTCCGGCAACCCCCCAGCCTGACCCGATGCTTTAGTCAAAACCGTGTCGATCTCCAAAGTTTTCCACTGGTGTCGTTCAGTGGCGGCGTCCACCGGGGGGTGCTGGAGAATTAGGGAATTGCGCGGAAAACCTAGGGCGATCGCCGGGTTCCGAGAGCTGGGCAAAACCCGAGCCCACCATTGAGCCCGATGCAAAAGAGGAATTACTCGATCAAGACTTTTTAGACCGGTGGTTAATAAAATACGCTGCTGTTCTTGGGCCAATGCCTGGGCAAATAACTGGTCCCAGGTGCTGATGGCAATTATATTTGGGTGCTTTTCAATGATGGGGGCCAGGTTGACAGCGGGGCGTTCGTAGCGCAGGTAGGGCAGGGCAGTGGCGATCGCCAAGGACGAAATCTCCACGGCAAAGGGGTGGGACGCATCAATAATGTGGGTAATGCGATGGTCCGTGAGCCAGCGAGGAAGGGTATCGGGCGTTAATGATCCGGCGTAACTATTGTGAGGAAAGTCGGGAAGGTTTTTGTACAGCCGTTGGGCGCGGGGGCTGACCACGGTGGCAATCCAAGGGACAAGGCGATCGCTCAAAATCTGCGCCACCCTCCGACTATCACTGGAGCCGCCAATTAACCAAACACTTGCCGCGTGCGGCACTACTCCGGGTGGCGTCGGCGGAAAATTTGTCCGTGGGGGGCGCTGTAAAGGAGCGATCGCGCCTCGGGCTGGGTATCGCGGGCGCGAAGGGCGGGGCTAATCAAATACAGCACGGTGCGATTGAGCTTGGCGGTGCGAGTCATTTCCGCCATGGCACTCAACGGTCCCAGGTGAATTTCCTCGTCGTCCCAACCCAGGCGATAACACAGGGCAACGGGGGTATCGCTGGGATAGTGTTCTAAAAGTTGAGCTTGGGCGTGATCGCAGTGGTGGGCGCTGAGATACAGGCACAGGCTGGCTTGGTGGGCAGCCAGTCCAGCCAGATTTTCCGCCGTGGGCACCGACGACGCGGCTCCAGTGGTACGGGTCAGAATAATGGTCTGCACCAGGTTCGGCACCGTTAGTTCTACGCTGAGGCGGGCGGCGGCAAGCTGGAATGCGCTGACCCCAGGGACAATTTCAAAGGGCAGTTCCTGGCGAATCAAGTGAGCAACCAGCTCGTGAGTTGCACCGTACAAACTGGGGTCGCCATCCTGAAGGCGCACCACTTTTTTGCCCGCCTGGGCGCGATCGCCAATACTCACAGCACATTCTTCTAGGGTGAGCGATCTCGTATCCACCTGCTCAACCTCCGCCCCACAGTGGGTCAGCAAAGTCTCCGGCACTAGCGATCCGGTATAAACCACCACGTCCGCCTCTTGCAAATACCGCTGCCCCCGCACCGTGATTAAATCGGGCTGACCCGGTCCGCCCCCGATGATCGCAATTTGGGGAGCCGTTTTGGAATTCTCACCAGAAGGAGAAATAGACATAGGCATCTTAAAGCCGACAGAGAGCCCGACAGAATGAATCAGGGGTCTATCCTAAAGGGCTTGAGATTTCTCCGTGTCCCATTTGCGGTGAAAATTTAAGGACAGTAACGGGACCTAATATTTCGGGTCAATCCTTCTAATTTACAGTCACCACAAGCGAAGACAAACAAACGAATCGGTATTTTACGTTTGAGCCTGGCGCGTTGTCGGAAGCCATAGGGCGATCGCCTGTCCTGCCAACAGTGCAACCAGCCCAAATCCGGTGCCAAACACTAACACCGTTAATTCAGTGCTGTGCCCCAGGGCGATCGCTGGATCAAGCTGAGTGACCACCAAGACCGTGATCGCCACCGCCGCCGACATTCCAGCACTAAGCTGAACCGCTAATGGGGAAAATTTTGTCCAGGTCAGGCGATCAGAAATATAAGCGAGAAATGGCCACAACACCGCCGCGCCGTAAACCGCATAAAACGCCACCATTAAGCCAATAATCGAGCCGCCCTTAAACGCCAAAATCAGCGCCAGCCCGGCATTGAAGACCCGAATAATTTCTCGACTAACCACCTGCCGTAAGCCCTCGCCCACCAATGCCTTTGGCAGGGAATCCATCGTGAGCTGAGTTTGCACCCGCAGTACCGCACTGCCCGCCCCCAGCGCCGGCATTAGCAACGTGCCCACCAATAAAATTCCCAAGGGTTTATCAATGCCGCCCCCCAGCCAGCCGAGCACATAGGGGATAATTTCCCGCGCCGCGATTCCCTCAGGTAAAATTCCCGATTGCTGGGCTGCCACCACCGCCGCCGAGGGCACAAATGCCAGCGCCAGCACAATCACCGCCGCGATCGCACATCCCCAGGACACCGCCCCCGGCGATCGCCCCTGCACCACAAACTGCTGCGCCTTCATATCAATGGGCACCGTAATCAACGCCGTCAAGAAAATCCCCAGCGCCTGCCCCCAGGGCACCGACGTTGTCAAAGTCTGGGAAAACGCAACCGGAGCGCTCACATAGGCTGTCACCCCGCCAAGCTGCACCAGAGCCGTTACCAAAGCCACCAAACTGACCAACAATAGCCCCCGCACCACCCAGCTCAACCGATGGAGAGGCAGCACGGACAACACCCCTAACACCACCGTTAGGGCCGCCGTCGCCCAAAACCTAGGCAAGCCCAAAGCCGATACGATGGCTGCGCCCGCCGCCACCTGAGCCCCCATCACTCCCGCAAAAGACAGCCAGGACATGATTGACGAAAGCTGCTGTACAAATTTTCCGTAGCGACGTCCCAACAGGGTCCAAATTTGAGCCACATCGTGCCAATAAATTTGCGCCACGGGCAGCAACAAAATCGTCCCCACCGCCAGCGCCATCGGGTAAACACTGCCCGCCATACCCCAGGTGGCGCTACTTTCCGCCGTGCCCAGCAAAAAGCCCATGCCATAGTGTCCCGACACAAGCAAAGCCGCCACGGAGAAACTACCCAGCCGCCGTAGCCCGGCAGGATCTGGATCGTTCTTTGAAATATTGGCAGCAATTTTATCTGCAACGTCCGCCGAAATAGTTACGGCGGCATCAGCTACAGACGCATCACTAACCTTGGCATCCCTAGCCCCAGACAACACGCCCTATTGTCTCCACAGAATAAGTAATGTTTTAGACGAGTAACATGACAAACAGTATCGGCTGATACTATTTCTTGCCTGAATAAAACAACCGTTGAGTAATGTTACAAGTCTAGTTGAATCTTTGCCGGATCGCCCTTGGTTTTTCTGCTAGTTTTTTGCGTTTAATCGGTCCCCATAGTCTGCGCTCAATTTTTTCAAAGCAAAGCTTCAAAGCAAAGTATGGATCCCTCAAAGGGCTGTTGATAGCAAATTGCTGTTGATAGGAAAGTATTAGGGCGTGTCATCAATTAATCTCCAGAAGCCTGATGCAGTGGGGGGTACGCGCCCTTTAAAAACAAACAAGGCTAGGGGCTGAAACCCTTACGGATCTTGACTTAGGGATTCAATTGATGACAGCCCCTAGTCTGCGCCCAAAATGCTTACTAACAAAGCTTTTTGACCGTGAAGGCGATTTTCCGCCTGGTCCCAAATTCGCGATCGCCCCCCCTCCATGGCTTCATTGGTAATTTCCTTGCCCCGGTAAGCGGGCAAACAATGCAGCACGATCGCCTCAGCATCCGCCTTTGCCAATAGTTCATCGTTTAACTGATAGGGCTGAAAAATCGGCTCCCGCTCATCAGCCAAATCCTCCTGCCCCATACTGGCCCACACATCCGTGTATAACGCATGGGCTCCCGACACCGCCGCCACTGGGTCGTGGGTTACCGTAACCTCTGTGGCATCGCCCGCGATCGCCTGAGCCTGCTCCAGCACCGTCTTATCGGGTTCATACCCTTCCGGCACCGCCACCCGCACGTTAATACCCGCCAGCGCACAGCCCAACATCAACGAATGGGCCACGTTGTTGCCGTCCCCCAAATAGGTCAACGTTAGGTCCGAGCGATCGCCAAAACTTTCCCGCACCGTCAACACATCGGCGATTGCTTGACAGGGATGGTACAAATCGCTCAGGGCATTAATCACCGGAATTCCTGATAAATCGCGAAACTGCTCCAGATCCCCCTGGTCAAAAGTGCGAATCGCCATAATATCCACATAGCGCCCCAGCACCCGCGCCGTATCCCCCAACGGCTCACCGCGACTCACCTGGGTCACATTAGGATTTAAATCAATCACCTGTCCCTCAAGCTGGTACATCGCCACGGTAAAGCTCACCCGTGTCCGGGTCGACGCCTTTTGGAACAACAGCCCCAAAACCTTAATGCAGCGAGGGCTTCCCGTCCCAGCTTTAAGCATGCTCGCCAACCCTAAAAGTGCCTGAAACTCCTCCGCAGAAATATCCAGCAAGCTTAGTAAGCTGCGTCCCTTTAGCGCCGACAAAAGACCGTCCATTAATAACCCCCAGAAACACTCCCAAAAGCCTGTAGCCGCTTTCCCCGGTTCATTGGGAAAAAAACATACTACACAACTTTGTGGCGAGAAGAGTGTGGGCGGAGATCCAGGTGCCTTTAAGCACACCCCCCTTAAGCACAGCCATCAAGGCACATTCACCAAAGATCATTCAAAAACAAAACCTCCCAAGTTGGGAGGCATTTTGTTTTACTTTTTATTTTGCTTATGGAACCAACGGACGCTGGTTTGACGCTTTACACCTTAGGTTTTGCGCCTTAGGTTTTGCGCCTTAGGTTTTACGATTTGGATTTCTCGCTTTAAACCTACGCTTAGCGCCCGGATTTATTCTGTTGTCTTATCTATTGATTACCTTATCTATTCGGCGAAGCCAGGCTCAGCCTGGGGCTGCACTTGCTGGTAGTTGGATGGGTCATACAGATAGCGGGTAATTTCTTGCTCAAGACGGTTAATGAGATGCACCTCGAGCACTTCTGAGTATCGGAGAGAGGCTAAGTAGCCATCTAGGTAAAGACGAATGTCGTCAAAACGGTAGCCACGGTGCCACAGTTCGGCGATCGCATCGGCAAGTTTTTGAAAATGTCGAATAGCTTTCGGATCTTGAAGCATGGTGTCCCAATAACAACCTCAGCTCAGTAACACTACATTCACAGTCTTCACCTCTCTGCCTGCAAAATCCGTGTTGTTTAACCAGAATTCAGAGTCAGCGCGGTCGGCGATGGGCGATCGCCAAGGTGGCAGATCCAATGAACATTTCCCCATGGTAGCGCCACGGGGCGAAGAATACCGTTGAGCAAAACTTAAAGCAATGCCACTAAATCAGCGGAGGGACGACCATAGGCACCTTTAAGCGCCCTGTGCAAAAGTGAAGGATTAAAGAGAACCGATAATCCAATCTTAATCTTTGCTGCCGTATGCGCACCACTAATATGCGCCCTGTTAATTAAGTACAAGGGCACTTGCTGTCTCGGCTGGCTATCCTT
>ERZ1740065.1306-NODE-1306-length-14809-cov-11.285279_pt1 | contig 14809 bp, 16 predicted proteins | sample MGYA00581738_ERZ1740065 | MGnify/ENA primary metagenome ERZ1740065 (study PRJEB43018, sample SAMN04849749) | marine metagenome | isolation source: floating plastic debris | place: Pacific Ocean | collected 2008-09-01 | study: EMG produced TPA metagenomics...
GTCTCCAGCCTCTCCTCTCCCTTACCCCCCCCCCCCCCTCCCCCTCGCTCCCCCCCTCTCTCCCCCCCCCTTCCCCTCTCCCCCTCTCCCCTCCCTCTCTTTCCCCTCCGAGCCCTCCCCTCTTCTCTCTCTTTCTCCCCTTCCTCTTCGCACAATATTTCCCTAACGTTATGTACGCAGGCGGATGTTTGTGATGTCCAATAGATACCCGGTATGTAGATACATTGTCATGTTTCTGTGAATTTTCAGACTGTTTTACCGACAGTGTCGAGAACTGTGTCTGCCACCACTGCACCGTCTTACCTGCCCAGCTCCGTGTCGCGGCTGGCCACCAACATCCAGGGTAAGTGCAGTAATCCTTGGTACAATGTCACTGATATGTACGTGTGTATGTAGTAAGCTGTCTCCTCACTGGCCACTATCTATGTTCCATAGCGTATCATCACTGTTCGTACCTGTACGACTCGTACATGGTCCGCTACCACCATCACCCATTACCAGGTTATCTATCATCTCTGCTGTCGCTGAGTTCCCTGTTACATTTTATCTCATCCCTTTTTTGCAAGAGCTTCTTGTAGTTGCTGCAACTCTCAGATCAACCATCTATTGCTTTCATCCATGTATAGTCACAGTTTGCTTGACCATACTGATCCCAATGACCTTGACCCAATGACCCTGTCAAGAAATATCGGCACATGAGCTGATTATTTTTCCAGCTGGTAACAGAAACTGGATATGGTCAGAGATCCTCTGATACTGCGGTGGAAAAATTGGGATACCCACAGCTGGAAAATATATCATTTTCCGTCATTGCTGACCTCCATAGTCCAGCCCGAGGGGTTGATGGTTGGTTATGGGGTAAAGCAGTAGGAAACAGAGATGCTGGCTACAGCTGTAATAGAATCTGAAAAAAGAGACTGAGATTGCCGATTTCAAGCAATGACATCACAAGCCATCACTGGACGCTAGACTTAGAACCTGTGTCCACATTATCTGAGAAGCTGCCATCATTTGATTTTTGGGTCAAGAATTGTATTCTGTAAAATGCGGCTTTAGAAGTAAGTGCTCACACAATAATTAGATTTGGAGTTATCATCTCCTAGATAGATTGCCTGCTGTCCCGGTTTCAGTATTTTTGTTGTGATGCCAGCCCATTAAATCCAGTCACGGAGCGATTTATACGTGTCTACTACAGTGGGCTACTCTCGCGCTGACGGTGCTGCCACCACTCAAGCTGTCAATCCAGCCACTGTACAGACTATAGTCACCGCTCCTGTACAGCACGCAAGCACCAGCAATGCTGTCCAGAAAGTCAAGCTGCCACCCAACATACAGATCAGCAGGCCTGCTGCGTCTCACCCTGTCAGCATACAGCCGGTCACTGTTGTCAGTCAGGTGACGAACGCGGCCCAGCAGTCCATCCAGCCTGCCACAGCTGCCCAACTGCCACAGCAGCAGAATCCCCAGCCACCGCAGCAGCAGAATCCCCAGCCACTGCAGCAGCAGCAGATGGCTAAGAAACCGCTGTCTATAACGGTTGGTAGCTGTGCACCAGCAATCTCTGTTAGCGTTTACTCGCATCTGTCTGTATCGATGACTCTATGATTTCAGAAAGAACTTATGGTTGAAGCTCAAGAAATGTTCCGTAATTCTAATAAAGTGTCAAGGCCAGAGAAAGCTCTCATACTCGGATTCATGGCGGGTTCTCGAGGTAACCAGTGCCTGCTGGTATTGACTGTTTTTGCCGACTGAGCTGGTCACATGTTCTGTTTGTAGACAATCCGTGCCCAGCGCAGGGTCCTATCGTAAACATACGCCTGAGTGAGATACCGGAGACAGTGCAAATGCAGGATGGCAATATACGCGAGATTGTGACAGAGACGTTCTTCCAGATGAATTACCATACAGGCGACTGGCGAAGAATCAAGAAAGCCAAACAACCGCTGCCGTGATCGACAACAATATGATTGTTTCCGCGTCAGCGCAGCGAACTGTAAAGTGTGTAGATATCGTTTTCCCACTATACGGTTGCCTTCTGTTGATATAGAATGTACATGTAACACTGCAATTATCACATTGCACCAGAGTCTACCTGAACACGTTTATTTTTTGTCCTACATTCCTATTTAGTAACCATCTCATATAAAAAACTGCAGCTTATAACCCTATCCCTACTGAGTCCCTGGAGGATGCGCCTATTCACCATAGCGGGTAGCACCAAATGCTAGTGCCATGTGATAAAAAAATGGTACCAGTGTATAGAAAATGGACGGAATACATAAGATTACTCCACTCATCCAAACGCTGCGTGACATGTCACAGCCGTAGACGCTCGAGTGACGCGACATAGAGCCAGACGCTGAGCACCGAGTTTGGATACGAGTGAATGTGAACAGCCAAAGCAAACTCCACTCCTGGTTTGTCGTTCTCCCATACTCCAGTGGCGTAGACCGCATTCGCAACAGTCTCAAAGTCTATGTAAGGCATGTTCAATGTAAAGCCAGTCAGCTAAAACAATAAAGAGAAGATAACTCTGCAATATCATGTTACAAGTACACATATAAGTCAACTGCTAGTCTGAGAACTCACCCTGTAGGTAGAATTGATTTTCTCGAGTTCTTTCTGGTGTTGCTCATTAGCGTCTTTCCCACGAGTAGCTTCAAGGCTGAAAGTAAATTTTTATCTGTAGATGTAGAGTGTAGGGGTGGAATGGGCCATAGAATGGTCAGGTCGGGTTGCTGGTCAGTACACGTTCTATTGTGGTAAATATGGTCAATTAGCAGCTGATTTGGTAACGAGTGAATCTGTCATTCTGACAACGGACAAAATAAAAATAAAGTCCTACAACATCTGATAATAATTAGAGGCGGAGGCAATTAGATGACCTGACTTAAACTAAACCATAGTAACCATAGTAACCATAGTAACCATAGTAACAACCCAACACCACACATTCTCACCATAGTAACAACCCAACACCACACATTCTCACCATCAGTCAAAACCAACCTGGGTTTCGAGGCAGAAGCAGCATTCATATAAACAAGCCTCAATGGTCAGTAGTAAGACCTCAGGTGCAGTGCAATATGGTCTATGCTATTGATAGATGTAATGGTCTGACACTGCTGCTGTTATATTGGAATATTGCCAATCAAACTAATCCAAACTACCGCAAATCAATTGCCCGAAAATCAAGCCTCGTCATCTGACCTGCTCCACACCTACATGTACAGTAGTACTGGTTTGATACACGATACTACCGAAGATCAGGAAAATAACTTTTAATAACTTCTAACTTTTAATAAGTATTAAATGGCTATACACGGCTTTTTATCCGTCATCCTTCAGCTGTTGCGTAAAGAAATCATCAGAGCACAGTATATTAGTAATATATGCATGTCTACAGTCTCAAGGAGACAAAACTATTCTGAAAAGTCATGATAGCCACTCAAAGCCTGCAGCTACTGTAGATCTACCTCGGAAATCGAATATCAAACCTTCTGAGGGAGAATCGAATCGAACTGCTGATTCTTGGAATCGAACCAGCACTAATGTACAGCGTGGTGAATTCCAAGCAGTACGGTTCACCACTGAACCTTTCAGTGGTCACTCCAGGACTATGACTTGTTATTGTTGTTATCAATAAGTTGTAAAGAGTTAAAATGTTGTTTGAAGTTTAGAATTGAAATCTGGAGACCATTAGAAGCTGGTACTACACACATACAAGCTACACAAGAGGACAAAAGATTACACCTACAGTCACATGTGTTCACACAACAGTCTCAGCTCATAATAACCAGTACCAGACCACACATACAACACACTTGCGCAGTACAGTGCGTGCATCGTGACGTTGCCATACCTGGACAGCAGTTGTCGAAATATCTGCATGTTGTTTCTGTTCCATCTGGTGACATCCCTGGGCCTCCAGGCCCTCTCAAACTTCTCCTTCAGAGATTGCTCTAGTTTCTCCTGGAGATCTCTGACGTACAGCCTTTCCGTCTCAAAGTACAGCAGTTGTTCCGGCTGTAAGACATGTGATCAACAGATGGGCAACATGAGATTCTGTCAGAGTCATTACTGCACATGCATACAATCTAACGAAATAGAGACGATATACATGTAACCCACCTGAACAGTTGGAAGGCCAGGATGGGGAAAACTCTTCGTAAAGAAGGGTTTCCAGGCTTTAGCATTGTCAAGATCGAAGGACATTCTGTTTGGCTTGTCAAACTTCTGTATATTGGCCCAGATCTACAATATATATATAGTCACAGTGAGATGGAGTTGAATAAGTCTTTGACAGTAGCCAGTTCGGGAAGTTTTGATGTTCGATGACACCACCTAGAGGGTGATGAACTTGAAAAAGTTGAAATGAATCTCAATTTAGCCATCAGCTAGAGTGCCCAATGGCTGATAGCTTTCCAAACTTGCAGGGGGCAAACTGTTATTACTATCAATCATACTTGCATGGCAGCTTTCTAGTATCAAAGGGAATTCAATTTCAGGGACATTTCAATGCCATTCCATCTCATGGCAGATTTAGGCGTGTGCACTTACATTCTTGTCGTTAATCAGGCAGCCAATGGTAACTAGGGGGCAGAAGTTATCGGATGCTGAATACTTCTCGCCCTTAAGCGCATTCCATATCCATGCCTTACCATCCTCGATGACAAGAGTGTAAGCAGTGATGCCTTCCGGGATAGCCATTCCTAGGATGTAACAAATGATAGAATACGCAACTGCGCTGTACTGAGTACAGCTTACTCCTGGCTGTCTAATCGCTCACCGATACAGAGGAAGGCGTTCTTCTTCAAACTTAAAAAGTAGTTGGTCAGCAGCACAGCATGCTCCTCTTCGTCTCCGGAGAGCATTTGCAGGAATTGCTGCAAGGAGGCGTATTGCGGCGATAATCTACTTGCTGTAGCATTTTAAATCCATTCGATACCAGGCAGCAAGTACTCACGTCGCAGGTGCTCCAGATGTCGCACATTCCAGGAAACACAACCGAGTCTGAGACATAGGGAATCAGCGACACAAATCTCGCTATGTTTCGCTAAAGCAGAAAGATAGACAGTAAATCAATGGTATTACAGGATCAGTACCGTAATAGCAGATGATAGCCGCCCGGAATAGAGTGAGAGAGGTATGATTACCTCCTGGTCTCCAGGCAGCTCTAGCACCTCCTTCGGCGGATCCAAGGCTTTAAAGTATTTAGTGATGAAGACATTCTTTCCGTTTATGTCTGTTACAGCCGTGGCGAAGGCTCTTGTCGGGAACATCTTCTCCACCTGGTCCATGTACTTAGTGGCAGCATCGAGCAGCTGCTCTGACTCGTTACTCTCAAACTGCAATCGGCAGCCATCGTTAAACTGATGGCTATCAACAGCTGCTCTCTAAACTCGAGCAACATGAAACAATTAAAGAAGGGGGAGGAGGAGGAGGAGGAGGAGGTGGTGGAGGAGGAGGTGGAAATTCTGAAAGTAATCCATAGGGACTAGCTAGGCCGGTGTCAGTCAGCGATTTAGAACCCTTCTCCAGTATGTCATATAAAAGCCGGTCATTAGCAATTTAACACATGAATAATGATTCATTAGTCATGAAATAACGCTATAAAAACACTCAAAATGGATATATTTTAGGCGCCGATCTGACTTGGAACAAAATTTTATGTCCTAAAATCTGGTCGTCATAGTGACTGATTGTAATGCCAAACCGCGATATCATTCACCAAATCGTGTGATAATGTTCTCTCAATTACACCCCATTGGGTAACAAAATCCGGTTAGAATGCAAACTCGTCAAGTCCTGCCCATTTTTCTTGCCAGCCCAATAAATGCATGCAACAAAAAGTAACAGGGTAACACAAGCTGAGGGACCTTACCATATCCAGCGTTATCTTTTCAACAAGAATATATGACTGACAGAGAGACAGCATACAAATATCGCATCTAAATAGCCTGAACATAAATAATTACCGTTTCTCGCAGCTCAGGAGCCAATCCAAGCGTTGGCTCGATAGTCATGAACAGAGTGACATAGGTGTGGGCCGAGTTGCCATCTGCTTTCTTCTTACCGACATCACGGCTGTAGCCAAGAAGCACGGCTGGACAGTCGACTCTGAAGGTTCCCTCGATCTAAAACGACGGAGAGATAAAGGCATGAAATATGGAATACAACCGCCGACAGCGACGACGACGAGGGACAGCGACGACGACGAGTGACAGCGACGACGATGAGTGACAGCGATGATGAGTGTAGATAGAGGCCTTACCACCCCGTTGGCATAGAGAGTAGGGAATGGTATCTGTATCCCACCCAACCATTTCTTCTCTAGCCTCTTGTGGACTACCTTGCCTTTCTGTCTATCGTCAACTTGAATGTCAGTGACGAATTCGTCGAAGAGATTTATATAGACCGAGTCGTTGACAGTCTCCAGACTCGCTGACGAGTAGTCGTCGTTTGGAGCCCTGTAAACCGCCATACAGGGGGTCATAACTCAAACCACAATCAGGCATCAATCGCTCAGCGCTTACACACGGAATGCCGCCAGCAGGGATTGCAGGCACACGTGAATCATGTTTAAAAGTAGACATATTGCCACAGTGACTATGAGCTGTGACTGTCACTGCACTCTATATAGCCTGCAATCCATACACAGCTTGGAATGCAAACAGCAGGGATACCAGCCATACCCTCCTTCCCATTCATTGGCTAAACCAGGAGTATTTTCAGTGTGAGCTTGAAATAGATTACCTGAAGGGCAGATTCAGTTCCACATTCCAGCTGGGGTTAGGCCCATCAGCAACGCTGGTCGCCTTCTTTTCTCTTTGGAACATAATCTCGAAGAATGGCCGAACATGGGCCACCCTGGCAGTAGAATATTACCACATGATGATATCATCGATGCAGCAGACGCGCTGATTGATTGACATTTAGCGCCTCACTTGTTAGATTTATCTGACGTCAGTCGGCAGGGAATATCGTACGCTCTGGTTATGTTAACCATGATCTTAACATCTCTGTCCTGCAAATTCTGTCCAATCACAGTCTTCCTTTCTTTTCGTTTGGGTCTGAGCGGGCGTCTAGGAGCTAACACACTTCCCAGGTTCAGGACGATTGCACTGAAAAGACCAAAATACGTTCCATAAAAATCATATGAGTTGAGAATTGCGAGGAAACGTGGAAATATGTCTTGGCAACCATAAGACCACTTTGACATCTTAGAATTAACCAAAGGCTTGCGCCGCCAGGTACAGTGCGCCACGTAAATCTCTGTAATAGAGGATCATCATACCACAGGAAAACTGGCATTACCGCGTTATTCTTAGTTGAGTGATGCACAGTATCGGCGGTGGCATCCTACCAATGGCATGGTATTGCAACGCTGCTACATACGCGATGTTAGGCACGCTTTCTTCGACCACGATCTCCTGAAGGCTCTTCTGGTGGGCAGCCATACGTTTCCTCTCCATCACTTGCTCTCTAACTCTCTGCATGAACCGTGTCACTCTGTCTCTGTGCGACTCGCCACCCTCCTGTCTCTTCTTAGACTCTTCGATCCTCTTATTGTAATCCTATATAGTTGTCAACATAATTTCGCGTACATAAAATAACTGGTCTTCTGATCTGGATGAGAGAGGATGGAATACCTTGAACACGTCGCCAGATATCTCATGAGCGTGAGACGGTATCATCTTCATGTTTCGGAATTCAGTGACCTCGCGCTCTCTCAGCTCGAGCAGTTTGAGCCGGTTGTCCGAGTTGAGTTCCTCGTCTGTGGCAAAGTTAAACTCCTCCTGAAGCTGTTCGAGGCGGAAGTACTCGGGCGCTGCGATTCTATCGCCGCCACCTTTAGGCTGCAGTGAATTAGAAGCAGACATTTGACACTGGCATTCCAACGCCACGATTTATTAGAAACAACCAGCATACTACTGATCACCTCTCCCAGTAATCATGGGAACGCGAGGTGCATAAAATCCAGTTTTTTGCTGCAGACAAACATCCGGAGAGTTTGAGGCGAATTGAGCTCATTGTGTAGTTGCGACTATTGAAAGGTGACATGAGGTTAATATCGCAAATCAAGGACACACCTAATCGCATATTGTTTGCTTGACTACATGGAAATATGGTGTAACAACACCTAGTAGGCAATGACTCGGAATCGGATGTAGCAATAACTTTTGAAATAACTTGAAAAGAAATTCTGTCATACTGAACGAACCCTCAACAAGTAGATGAGGTCGCTGTTGGCCGGGTCATTCGGGTCAATCCTGCTGTCTGTCAGCCATTTTGATAACTTTTCCATGTCCGTCATGGCAGATGCGCCGATGTCAATCACAGCATCCTTCCCTTTCATCGACCTGCAGCATAGATACACCCTTAACAGCAAACAGAAGGGAGAACCTCACTGGTGGCACGAAATCTGTGATACTGACCCGATGTTAGACTGAGGAGTGATAGGAACGAGCGGATTCCCCAAAGCGTCCACACCCCATGAAACTTTCGCCTGAAGCTGACCGGCCGTCAGAAGTGTCACGGTCTCCAACCGATGTCCCTCAATGTCAAACACAATCGGAACTCCTGGAGAAATCAAGGAGGAAAGTATTACTCGCCGAGTAGATTTTACCAGAGGAAGAGGCTGTGCATTGTTGGGCGTACCAGAGCCGACGGCTTCATGAGAGAACGATCGCCGATCGTCGGAGGCAAAGTCAAAACTGTCGAGTCGTGTGTCATTGGCGTCGGAGACGACTGTCTTGGCGGGAATGGCCGTGTAAACGGTGGACAGCAGCCTATCCTTGATGCTACCCACTTCGAATATCTGTAAATGACGATGGATAAACGTGATGGCGTCACCACCATCATCATTTCCATTATCGTTGGATTACCTGGATGTAGAGGCTGTCTGGCCACTGGATGATATTAATTGGGATGATTTGTGCGAAGGACACGGTGAAGTCTTGGGTCAGCTGACTACAAATGACGCTATGATGTCACGGGCGAGAATAGCAGCCGATATATCAGGTGGGCAGATCAGGATGCAAAACCAGTTTGAGGGTCGAGTTAAATGTCACAATTACAGGTACAGCCCACAGTCGGGGAGAGTGACTGTCACAGACAATAATTAATTGGATCATCACGCGACCACCGTGGCCCTTATGAGTTCATACAATTCTCTCCCTTCCCCGATGTGAGCGCTACGCAGGGGTCTTCGTATTTACTATTTCAAATGTCACAAAGTGAAGTCATCATCAAACAAACTAATTTACTGCGAGCCACGTACCGACTATCCGTGCGGGCAACTGGCTTGCCGTTGAAAAAGACTTTGGCATAGAACCGGCAGCTCTGCACCGCCTCCCGCCTCTGCTGCTCTCCGCTAAAATAAGAACAGCATCATGGTACTCGAGGCCCTGCGGAGTTCTTACAGATGGTTATGACGCAAGACGAATATCAGGCACCTACCCTAGGGTGCTGCACAGCGCAGAAAACTCGTGCAATTTTGCTACATTTACGCTGCACAGTTATCAAAGAGTTGAATTTAGCGCTAACGGAGTCTTAGTCAGTGAGAGGAAGGAAGTTGAGTGCAGACGCAATGCCAGTGATTAGATATGCGGGAAGTCATGTGACGTGACAGATGTTTACAACCTTTAATTTTCACGTCCCATTCATTCGAGTTAAAATCACTGGTACGTATCTTTAGCCCATTGAGAACCACAGCAATTTAAAAAAGACAGATTACAGACAGAGTGAATGGCGAGATGCGCGTGTGCATGAGTGTGCATGAGTGGCTTAGTCACCTAATGCTATGTGTGCATCAAGGAAGAAAATCCTCACATGCAAGGTTTGCGTGAAAGCCTCACTCCACATGGAACAAAGCTACTCGAGGTAAAAATGACTCACAAAGCAATGATGTACAAAGACATTCCAAGAACACAAGAATTACGGATGGATATAGAAGTGATAGCTATCTCTGGACTGTAGATATGAGTCAATGCATTGGCTATAAATGGCAACCTTGGAACGTAGTTAAAGCTAAATAAATTTAGGTACACAATCATATAAAGGGTACAGACAGGCGTACATACGGAGGACACTGATTAGAGCTGGTGACGTTGGAGGTAAAGGACAATTCTGGTTCCAGGATTGGCTCCCCGGGTCTCCTCTTGATCTGTTTGAACTTCTCTTCTATCTGAGCCTTGACCTCTTTCTCGTTGAATTTGCTGGGCTGTTCGGGTTTGGGCAGGTCCACCTGGCCCAGGATCTGCTGGTCCTTCTGCTCCTCCTCGATCAGCTCAATAGCCTCAGGATCTTCCTCCAGCCTCTGCTTCCGCCTCTTCATCCTAACTCTGGCCTCTTTCTAAAACCAAGCATTGGAGTGGCTTTTCTTATCTAAATGTTTATAGATCTGGATCTGAGTCTGAGTCTGAGTCTGAGCATCCATCCATTTTACACAATGCATGTCCAACTCAGACCTGCATCTCTCTCACACATTCTAACATTTCATACTAACATCTGCCTCTTTAATTGTTCTCTGCTGCATCTCTCTCCATTCCTCACTCCCTGTCATTCCCTCTCTCTCTAACCTCCCTACTGCACGTGCTTTTCGGTGTCCATATGATTTCTCTCCTCTGCACCTCCCTTTATCTCCCAGAATCCCTTGTGTGTTTTACTCTCTTTCCCAGAGTAGAGCGAGCGAGTGAGTAGGCTCTCTAGATAAGATCATTTACTTTTGAATTTAAACATTGGACACAACCACTTTTCACAATATGCCATTCTTTAGCCAAAACCTTATCTTGGTTTGTCCTTGGCTGCTATATACTGTACTGCATGCCCGGTTTCAAAGTTATTTATAGCTCTGCTGCGGCTGAAATTTTAAATAATCAATATTGATCACAAGCAGTTCAATAAGCGCAGGTCAGATGAGCTATATTTAAAGTTCTGTCGCAACGTCTTCGTCAAAATAGATTACAAATCGCCGTGCAAAGAAATTACGATTTTTTTCTCTCTGTTATCACATTGTGCACTATAATTGATTACAGATGACAAGCAGGCCTGCAGTACGCGTACTACACCCTCCGCACACGAAAACAAACGACAGCATTGGTGTCAAACACCACTCGCCAGTACCCTCCGCCACCCGCCAATACCCGCCGCCACCCGCCAATACCCGCCGCCACCCGCTGCTGCCATCATCCGCCGCTGACGCCACCCTCCACCGCCACCTGCCACTGCTGCCACCTGCCCCGTTCTCTATATGTGATGATAACTTGCTGCTTTCATCATGACACAAGCTCTCAACCTATCTACTACAATAAACATTGCAACAGCGGCTTACTCAAAAGTTCTCTCCACCTCCATTTCCCCACCTGATTTCTCCTCTAGGCCTCAGTGTCTCCCACGGGTCACGAGACAGGACACTTATTGTTAAAACATAAAATGAAACAGCAGAATATCCAAGGGCTATGTTACCTTCGTTTTCAGCTGCTGTTTATACTTGGAGAAAGCAGCATTGTATTCACTCTTGAGCTTTTCATAGTTCATTTGGTGTTCCTCCCTCACTCCTTCCAGTTCGTCCGCCATCTCAAGCTTGATCCGATTTCGGTCATCGATTTTATTCGTCTCTGTCCTGCGATTATTACTATTACGTCAAGGTAAGTGCAGCAAGACAAAAAGCTGTCAGCTCGCGTGACGTCATCGTACTGGACGGATCGTTGAAACCTCAGCACCGACGAGACATGAAATCTGGGACATTGCTGAATGAGCGACACATGACATTGTCTAAAACTGCGGACACTTCCTCTGAGTTGAGGAAAAATCTATAACTGATAGTGCATCGGATGAATTGATAGCAATCTGCGTTGGCCTAATTTATCGTGCTTCTTTCTTACATCCATTGATTGTGCTCCAAGTTGGTCCAGTTGATCAGTGAAGGCACAGAGACCTCCTGCAGCACCGCGGGAAACTATTATCAACTTCCTGATGTGGCAGCGACAGCTGACTGCTTGCCTCTACTCACTTGGTGAAGTTGAGCTTGACTGACGTGTTTGTGCAGTTCTGATATGAGCGCAAGGACTTGATACTGGTCCAGGTTTTAGTGAGCGATCGTAGAAGTTCGCGATCGGCCCTCTCCTCATTGTCGCAAGTCTTCCTCAAATCTCTGAAGAAAATAGAAGCATCGGTCATGTAGCTAAGTGAAAATAAACATCAAAAAGCAAACATAATTATTGGCAGCCAGGCGAGAAAGGATCAATTTTACGGCTTCATTACATCACAATACTAGAATAAACTGTGCCAAGGTATGGTGGAGTTTCGTCATCCGATCACCGCGGTACAGAACCATTCGGTGTGTTGACACACAAACTGCTGTACTGCGGCACGCGCTGACACAGGTGCGAATTTACTCAGACGTCTGCCAAGATAAGGCTCATACGACGCTGCAATTGGCAGCGTCAAACAGTTTATTTTGATTCAACACATGTACATACGAGTGTATTGTGAATATTGTGCCTGAGAAGCTATAAAGAGCCGATTACTCAGCCCGTGTGTTAGTTTTGGAGACTCAGCGCAATAAAAACACCGTCTAGGATGAGGAGAGAGCCAGTGGGAAGTGAGCTACAAGTCACCTAACCAGCTAGCTGGTCAACTAGCAGCAAGGAACTCCTATTTTTAGTATATCATATTATTTCAAGAGATTTGGAAGGCAGCGTTCCTTCCTGCCGCAGGGGCACTAGTGCGAGTACAATCGTACTGCCGTCGTAGGAAAGCTGAATTAAAATCTACCTGCTGACGTTTATTTACAATCAACCAAAATATCAGACACTACGAATAGCCACTTCTACCATTCTACCAGGATAACCTAGCCTGTCATCATATTGTTCCAGCAAAAATAGCTCCATTGAAAGCCCCAAGTATCAAAAGGACTGCAAGGATTTAGTTTTAGCTGCATAACTGTTAGTTGTGAAGGAGAAATAGTTTTGGGTTGATCTATAAAGCCTGAGAGAATAATATAATTCAATTCAAGACTAGGGTCAGCGGCAGCAGCCTGTTACATTGACACTGGCCACGTACCTCAGCTCCGCCATGTAATCTTTCAACCGCTTCCTCAAATTCGTGACTCCATTTTCCTTCGAGGACTCGACATCCTCATTCTAGACATCAAAGCAGAACCAAATAATGGACGGTCTTAAAAAGGCACACGATTAAATTGTCGCAGTGAGTGCAACCTGCCTTTTGATTGGCGATGACTTCTCTTAGGTGTGTGACAGCCGACTTGAGGGCACGAATCTGTGGAAGGACCATATTTATGTAATTACTTGGTGACGCTGCTGACTAGTCAACCATACAATGATGCCTCTCATCTCCACCACCAGGGTTGCCATAGAAATTTTACTTGCTAAAAAGCAGCTGAGCCGAGCTGCAGCTGAGCCGAGCTGCAGCTGAGCCGAGCTGCAGCTGGGCCGAGCTGCAGCTTGTCCCGCTGCAGCTAGGCCGAGCTGCAGCAACCAAGCTGCAGCGGGATGAGCTGCAGTGGGCACTGACTAATAAGATGAGTCGTGCATTTTAATCGGTTAATCATTTACTCGCTTGATTGGCCAGTGAGCTTTAGGTGCCGGGTCACATGCCATCACTGGCATGTAAATACATGCTTATTGAGAGCAGCTTGACAAATAGTATCTGTCTGCACAAGAGTTCGCTCATACGAGGACCTAACGCTAATACCTCATCAGTACAGATTTAGTGTATCAGAGGCGTGTGTGTCGCTGTAAAGCAAAACACCCGTGTGGCCTGACAATACCGGAGATAGCCATATTTAGATTGGCAACAACTGAATTTACGTTCTGACGGCACAAGTCATCTCACTGCCAGCGGCCATCTGTACTTGGAGCCACGCTTCACTCAGCTGAGAGGTAAGTTTGATTTTTGTTACACATAGTGTGTCTCATGATGTTTAGAGGCAATGGTGTAGATGAGAAGTGGTGTGACGCATGAGAAGTACGACAGTTAGTCATTGATTGAAAGCGTATTATCAGCGGGCTTTGATCTATTGAAAACGATTATTGAGTTGGCCATCTCTAGAGCTGCAAATGTGCTATTTATAGCTACGCTATCCCTCACCTTTTGGCTGTAATATTCAACTACGTTACTCAGTCTCCTCTCTTGATACTGGTGTGCTAGTGAGCTCAGTCTACTGGCGAGCACGTGTTCCCTGCTCATCAGCTCGTGGTGCTGGAATATCAGCGTGTTTATGTCAACGTCCAGTCGGTACTGGCCACCAGAGTCCATGGTGCCATCGATGTACCTGCTGTCAAACTCCCGGACTATAGCCTGCAATTTCATACCAACATCAGCAAATGCCTGCGTCAACACGAGAAGCAACTTTCTACAGCCAATATCAGTATTCCTTGAAATAAAATTAGAGGGGTTCTGTTTTATCATGGAACTGTAGTATATGGGCTTATAGGAGGTAGGTAGACTGTATATAGGCTTTTAGGAGGTAGGTGAACAGACTGCATTGCCATGTTTAGCAGACGAAAAGAACTAAATTCCATTCTTTCTGGTTGGTTGAAATTGTGGTATGCATTTTCTAGTCTGCATCATTTAGCAATCAAAAAATATTGAAATGAGACAGAATGAGAAAATCGTTATGTCACATGATCACTGACAGCTAAAAAACTGGTGCAATGGTGCTATGTATGTAGTGAGAGAAGGGGGGGGGGAACATTAAGAGGAAAAAAATATGTAAGCTTGAGTTAAAGATTAAAAAGTAAAAGAAGGGTGGGCAAACAGCAAAGCATTAAAAGAGAGTATC
>ERZ1740065.1307-NODE-1307-length-14801-cov-11.984945_pt1 | contig 14801 bp, 21 predicted proteins | sample MGYA00581738_ERZ1740065 | MGnify/ENA primary metagenome ERZ1740065 (study PRJEB43018, sample SAMN04849749) | marine metagenome | isolation source: floating plastic debris | place: Pacific Ocean | collected 2008-09-01 | study: EMG produced TPA metagenomics...
CTCCTCTCACGCCTCCCTTCTCCCCCCCCTCGCCCTTCCCCCCCCCTCCCTCCCCCCCCACCCCCCTCCCCCTAACCTCCCCCTCTCTCCCTCTGCCTCTCTCCCTCTCCACTGTCTCTCCCCCTCCCCCTCTCTTCCTCCTTTCCAGGTCAACTGGCCCGGGTTTAACACTCACCATCTCCATTGCAGGATCCCAATGCCAACTTGAGCAGAGATGAGAAAGAAAGACGCAATTACGATTCGCTCACTGCGTGGCTGGATGAGCACTCAGCAAAGCTGCGTAACCATAGACCACAAGATTTTGACAGAGCGTATGAGGTATATAGCGGCTGTTGGTCTCATGAATCACAATGTCAAGTGTACAAAGCTGTCTCAATCAATTTCTGTTGTAGTTTTTTGAGGCCGTCACACGTGACCTTGAGAATAGGGCCAGAGTTATGAATGACCTGGAAGCGGCGTTGGAACAGGGAAAGACAACTGTGATCACCCCTGAAATGATAACTGTTCTGCGTGACAAGTGGACAATATTTGATGGTTAAGATTTGTCTTCCCTTGAGTTTGTAGATGCGTACTCATGGATGAGATTTATGGTGGTTGTTGTTGTAGATTTGTATACGGGTTGGAGTAAGGAGGTGGACAGTCTGTTCCCCAAGCCACTCGGTAATATTTGCCGCTGGCTGTGTGACGCCGAGGATCTGCTGCGTCTGCCGCCTGTCCCTCCAATGGCCGAGCTCGACGATGTGAAGGCCAGCTTCCTAAAGCACCAGGTACGTCTGCTCGTAGGTCGTAGGTCGGCGTGGAAAGGTGACGAGAAAGGGAAATTTTCTCAATAGAATAACGTACGCGAGATTGTCCATCCAAAGGAAGTAGATAGTTTGCAAGGCTCTTTAGTTGTATGTATAAAATGCCTGACAGTATCTCTATTCGCACGCTTGTGTGGAGTTGAAGCGACTTGCATGTGAGTCTGGGCCACAGTAACCAAATGTCCATCCGTCAGTCACAGACGACATCATTTTCTATTTTTAGGTTACTTTCTAGTTGCTACTGTAGAACTGGATTAGATGGTGATAGAAATGTTTGTGTTTCTTTCAAAATCAACGAGAAATAAAATTGATAGCAATCTAATGAGAGCAATCCCACCAATGAGAAGACAACTCCTACATAAGTTATAATCGGTGTAATTTCCACAGCAAAATCTAATGTCAGTGATAATTTTCTGGCTATATGTTCGTTACAGTTCAACCGTCGCTGTCCAATCTGGTTCTGCCGTAGTATTATGCCACACATTCATGGATTGAATCTCTCTGCTCGATTCAAATCTCTCGATTCAATTTGAAACTCTTGATTCCAGAACTTCTTCCAAGACTTGGAGTCGATGAAGCAGACGTTCTCGCGAGTGAAGAAGGCGGGAACGTGCGGAGGCAGGCTTATACCGGCCGACATCTCGCAGAGAACGACAAAGAGGCTCAAGGTCAGTGGATGAAATCAAACTATAGTTCTGATATACCCTCTGTCCGCAGTCTGTCCGCAGTCTGTCCGCAGTCTGTCCGCAGTCTGTCCGCAGTCTGTCCGCAATACTCTTTTACCGATTTAACAGCCATTCATTCTTTTTCTTGCTAAGGTGCAAAAAAACCGAAAACCCGAATCTGATTTGAGTCCCTCTTGGGCCTTGATGTTTCTTTCTTGTCCCCTTTTTGTTAACACACCAGCTTAAAATGATAGTTAGTGCTCTTTTGATTCCTTTATTTATAGAAAGCCGTCTTTGAGGTAAGCTTAGGTAATTATTGGTAATTATTGAGCGGGCGTTAAATCCGTAAGACGCGGTACTGTAAAACAGGAAATTTTTTTGAGCACAACTTTTGTGTTTTCACATGTTAGAAAGGTTTGTAAGGTTTTATATATATTTGCATTTTTGGCAACAAATGTATAGGCGGTAAATAGAACAATGAAAAAAATACCAGGAACCTCGCTATGAAAAGTACGTTTACAGCATTTTACCCGTAAGACTATGACCCTGCTGAAAATGACTCTCTATATGCCATGTCAACGCTCTATGGAATTGATTGTTATGTGGCTGTTAGATAGCCCAGGTTCATTGCGGATGGCTGACAATGATATGGGGGTGTTACAGGATGTCTCCGTCCAGGCTCAGTTCAGGCACAGGCAGCTCGACTATGAGCAACTACGATACACAATGCTTGCCTTCCTCGTGAACACAGAGGCCAAGCTGAAGCAGTGGACTAAGAAACTCACTCGAGAGCAAGACGTGCAGGCCGTACTCGCTGACTATAACGTTAGTCTGGCTAACATACGGGTCGGTTCACTCGATTTCTGGTTTTTATACAAACTCTATCCTACCGGCAGGACTACGTGAAGAAGAAGGGACTGATGAAACACTACGATAAAACTTGGGCAGACGTCAGGAGGCTGGCCGAGCTATACCAGCAGCACGATCATACCGGTTTGTGCAGCCAATCATATTCCTCCTTCTGCTCACCGTCTTCTGCACTAGACTAACGGCAGCTGTTTTCCTCATAGACAAGGCGGAGGCGGACAAGATCAACAGCTCTCTGGAGCAGATAGACTCTCGCTGGCGTAAACTGAGCGTGGAGATAACCTCAGTGGAGACGATGCTGCAGGAGGCGCTGCAGCACTGGCGTCGATACACAGCCAGTAAAGACGTACTTCACGGCTACATGAAGGAGGCGGAGAGAATGCTTGAGGCTCCTCCCGCTCAACAACTGGTGATTTATTGCTTCCTGCAAAAACATGTTTGATAGCGATCAGCTAACTGTAATTATCATAGGAATAGAAATTGTCTTCTCTTGTTTTACTTGTGACGGATGATGACATGAGAACAGAGTCTTGGTGTCAACGTGGGTTTAATTCGTTCAGATGACAGCGGCTAGCTCTTGAACTGTGACCTGTGAAGATGTGACAGTTCAATACTATCCTGTGATTAGCTTAGCTATGAGCCAATCAGATTCAAGAATTCTTAGGAATCCTTCAGGAATTCTTTAATCCTGAGGAATTCTTTAATAATTCTTCAAGAACTTTCAGAGCAAGGAAATAGACAACTACCCGTTACGGTTCGCTGTACTTGTAGATGTTTTTCCGCGACTTGGATGGCTGGCGGGAGAAGCACACTCTGATGAACGAGTCGGCTAACTTCCTGATCGAGACTTGCGACGAGTCGGTGGTCGTTGAGCTCGAGAAATCTCTGCTCACCACCAACCGTCGGTGGAAGGAGATATGCGACAGCGTTCGTCACTTCATGCAGGTACACACCTCCGAACAGAGAGCCAAGGAACACGAGCAAGGTGAAGGTCAAAGCTATGCCATGTTGTGTGCAGTTTTACGTTCGCGGTCTGTAACGATAGGGATGGTTTCTAGGCATACTGAAGCTGGTCACTTGGCTGCAGAACTCAGCAGCAATACTCAAGTATCCTGCAGAGGGTACGGAGGAGGAAATGAAGTCCCAGATCGAGCATCTCACCGTAAGCTACGCATCATCCTGGTCATCGGATACCTAATCGCCTTCTAATGTATCTGCATGCTATATATGAATGAGAGGGTGGGAGGTACTTCATTATTGTTATTGTTTGAATTATTTTATTCTGGTATTTCTGATGGTAAATCATAATTCTGACATAAATGGCAGTTAGAACATAAAGGCCTCACATATGAAGCTTTATCAGCGTGTGCTATATGAGAAACGTACTGTAAACCCAAAAATTTTAGCTCCTCACAATAATAGCTATAATAGCGACTCAGAGAAAACGCTATTTAAGTTGAACACTATATTTTTTATATCGCTTTATGTTATATATAAGCTCAAAGGAAATCGCTAAAAATCCTAGATGCTATTATTAAAAATACTGTTGATTTGAGCAAAACGCTATAATATTTTGTCCGCTAAAATATTTGGGTTTACAGTATGTCATTTTACTCGGTACCTCTGACACAGGGGTGGATTCAGGAATTTTTTCGGCTAATTCAGACGTCATCAACTCATAGCTTTACAAAACTTGCAACATGCATCAGTTGATTCCTGAACCATTTTCTTTAGCAATGAGAACTGCGGCTGCGCGGCTGTGCGGCTGTGCGGCTGCGCGGCTGCGCGGCTGTGTGGCTGCGTGGCTGTGCATTGAGTGCAGTTGTGGTTTATTTATCTATTTACTAGTGGAGAGGATGTATATTTGAAGCAGAACTTTCGGCCGACGCCGAGGCGTCAGTAGCGTTAGCCTCAATCCGCTGATGGATGGGATTTTAGTCTACTTGCTATCATATAATAGAATACATCCATTTATTAACTATAGCCATGACTACAATGGGGGAAGAAAGTCAGGCGAACAGGCCACACTATCAAAGCTGCTACAGTAGTGTTTATCTATTGTATAGCAATTGTCGACTGAGTTGGGACAAAAAAGCGACAGGCTGAAGGAGATATCTAGGTCCGGCCAGCAGCTCTCCAAGGAGTGCTCCGAGGAGGTGGGAAAATCACTCGTCCTGAAATTCCGGCAGGCCAAGGAAATGTTCAACCAAGTGCAGCTCAGTGTCAATGAGAGGCGAGTAAACCAGAAACACCTCGAGCTCTAAGCTTCAGAAATCATCACGTAGCAGTACTGTAAAACCTCATTTATTTGCTAATATAATTTTTGTTTCGATTTGTGAAAACAATTGGCTGCAGTTTATGCGTTCTGCCTCTATTCTAGTGAGTCTACAAAAGTAATACAATTGATTTTTGCAAACTGCAAAACTTTGAAAACAAAACCAAGTGAACGATTACAGTATTGAGGTATTACAGTAGTTTTTAATGTCTCACAGGTTGGCGCTTGGTAATATTGAGGTGTTACAGTAGTTTTTGTTATCTGACAGGTTGTCAGTATTGAGATATTACAGTAGTTTTTGATGCCTCACAGGTTGGCGGTGTTGAGACACGCCCTGCCCCTGATAGAGAGCCTGAACGAGGGGCTGCACGAACTGGAGACCTGGGTAAAAGCCGGCGAGCAGCTCGTAGAAGGAGGTCGGCGCAGCAGCGTCTCCAACATACAGCTGTACGCCGATAACCTGCAGGTAGAATACTAACAGTTCCTGGTCCTCGGTCTAGGCCAGAGGTCAATAGGTCGCTGTGTATGTATATTATCTGTAGACTGTCGATAGTTCTCATCTCTTCATCATTACTGTGAAACGGGAAACTTGTGTCTTGATTCATCATATTATTTTCATTTTTCACGACTGGTTTCTAGACTAGTCTGTACTACTGTAGACTAGTCTATACTAATCTACAGTAGTATAGACTAATCTACAGTAGTATAGACTAGTATAGACTAGTCTATACTAGTCTACAGTAGTCTATACTAGTATAGGCTAGTCTGTACTAGTCTATACAGACGATCAATCAGAGAAATATATTTGCAAATTCAGTTTTTATCATTGGGTCAAAAATGACTGAACAGACAAAACCTCGATGCATTAGAAAGTTTGCTGTTTTGCAGCTGTTACTGCTTTCTCTTCTATCATACATGTATTTCATCAGGTCATCGTTGATCTTTTCATTGTCTGCAATTGAGTATGAAAGTGTGAATTTTAATTCTTTCTGCCTCATTCTCTCTCAGAGCCATTTTGAGGATATGCCCAAATATAAGACGATGCTGACGACGAAAGGCAAGACATTTCAGAAGTTGGTGAGACATGCCGAGGAGTGCGTGGAGATCGACGACCTGAAGGAGCGCTTGACAAACGTCAATCAAAGGTTTATGGTGAGTTGCTGCTGGCAGCGATATACATTCTCGCTGACTGCTTATCATGGCTGACAGCTTGGAGGACCAGAAATACTGGAGATTCAGTTCTCCTGAATGCTGTGAAGCCATCAAACCTGTCAATCTCCCGTATTTCCCGGGGAGAGTTTTGTATTTCAGCTGCCAGAATTTAGGGGAAAATAGCTATTATTGGTTCTAATGTTCCCCTGTGGATTATTAGTCAGATCCTGCTGAGCTGAACTCAAATATACCAGAATCTGAGCTGTAGGAGGTAGGGGTCAGGGGTCAGCTGTAGGAGGTAGGGGCTCTGAGCTATGACTTCTCAAACTTCAGAAAAACAGAATCTCCAGTATTTTCCGCCTGACAAGTTGACAGGTATGGAAGCCATAGGCTATAACCGGACCCCACATACGGCTGATGTACCATACCATATATGAGTTCAGCTCAGCAAGATCTGACCAATAAGACACAGGAGAACATTAGCAAACCAGTAGCAGCTATTTGAGCCCTAGATTTCGGCAGCTAAGATACTGGATGGTCCCGGGAAACACAGGAGAGTTGTCATCTACACTACATATAGAATACTCATCAGACCGTGTTTATCCTACTAGCACTCTGAGCCAATCGTCTAGTCTGTCTCTGAAATTATGTCATCAGGTGTGAGAGGGGATTATCAACTATGGTTGGCTACTGTTTAGGTTACCGGAATTTCTGTGCTGGAAAGTGTCGCGAAGACGCCCGAAAACTTCAATGAAACTATTTCGTGATTGATAGTTTTTGCAAAAATTCATGACTGCTATCTACACCAAGCAAGTAATTGATGAAATGTTTGCAGTAATTTCGTGCAATTTTTAACATTGGCGAAATCGCGAAAATATTCCTTGCAAACATCTCCAGATTCCAGTAGTTGGTTGGTCTGTCTCAGTCAGCTATGTGAGTGCATGTGCACTTTGGTAGGACTGCGTACGCAAGGCAAAGGGTGTGGAGACACAGGTCAGCTCACAGCTCGACTCCATCTCCACGTTCGAGGAGCGCTATGTCTCACTCGCCAAGCTGCTGGAGGACTGCCCTCCCTCCCTTGAGGTGGACAGAGAGATGCCTGCCGATGAGGCGCTCAAACAGCACAAGAGGTTCTTCAACCAGGACCTACCAGAGGCGGTGACGGCGTTACAGCAGGCAGCCGAACAGATTGGCCAGCCAGACGACGACACTGTCCGTAAACTGCAGCAGGTGACTTTAACGTTGTTATCGCATACTTAATCTTTATTTATAGTTATTTATAGTATCCAATACTGTAGAACCAGATTTAATAGTGACCGACATGTTACCGTTTCATCAACAAAGCAACTATAGCAATCATATAAATGAGAAGACAACTCCTATGAACGTTATAACTATAATGGATGTAATTTTGATATCGAATGATGAATCAAATCTGGTTCTACAGTAAAAATCTCTAGTACATCTGATCAAACAAGGGAATCCCCTAGTATCCATATATGGTATATATAGGCCGGGGAATCCCCTAGTGTTCATATATGATATATACAGGCCAGGGAATCCCCTAGTGTATCTAGGCCGGGGAATCCCCTAGTGTATCTGGGTAGGGAGTACCAGTAAGCAGTTGTTTACAAGTATTTACATTATTGCGTAATCGGTGGTGATTATCCTGAAGGTCATCAACTGCTGCTGGTGAACAAGTAGTGGTTGTATACCAGCAAAGCATTGGGTGGTCTCCTCATAGTTAGAACACTACGATAACTGACAGCGCCATGTGCCTACGGTTTTGAGTTCTATCTGCTGCTCGCCTACCCCAGATTAATGTGTACGCAGGCTCAACAGCAGTGGGCGGAGTTTGAGCAGCGAGGTCATGTTCATCAGAAGGTGCTTGAGTATCGCATACCCGCCCTGGAGGCCGACAGGCTGATGGAGAAAGCCGAGCAGTGTATAGCCGACATCAAAGTCTCACTTGTGGAAGGAGAGAAAGATGAGCGCCTCTGGCAACAATTACAGGTGCGCTTTGACTTCGGAGATTTTGAGTCGCTTAAACAATAATCAAGATGAAAATTATGATAATAATAATAACAATAATAATGATCATAATAATAATAATGATAGCCCATATCCGCAGAAAAATGCTTACAGTGTGAGGATTATTTTTCTACATTTTTCTAGACTGGGAAGAACCTAATAATAACAATGATAATAATAATAATAATGGCAGCAATAGCCTCATTAAATGTTTCGCTGATTCTCTAAGCACAGCCATCACGTCAAAGCTTTCCTTCGGAATTGTCCATCCACTTCGTTGAGTATATTGCCAGCAGAGGTGCCGAGTTTGATCATGTTTCTAGTTAATCTGCCTTGTTGGCAGCACTGACTCTGTTTGCCATTCAAATTTACCTCTGTGTGGTTTTATCGCTGGATTTCATCGTAAATTGTTGTCGCCGTTACAGAAGGTGGGTGACTCACCCGGCTGTTACCTAGGCGACACAATACACTACCTCAACCAGGCGGGCGAGAGGCTCTCGCATGACATGCCCGCCGAGTTCACACGCAATCAGAAGACAGCGAACGCTAAGCTAGAGAAGCTGAGAGAGCAGGTGAAGTCACTGGCGGCGGTCAGACGTGCCTACGAACAAATCGATGACGTCGAGAGACAGCTCGCCGATGTGCGGAAATCCCTGCAGGCAATGGACAATGTGGACAGCACTAAGGCTAAGCTTCATCAGGCGGAGGTAATCTCTAGTAGTCAAAATTCCATTTCCATTCATGCATTGTGTTACCTCACCTCTGTTTCTGCTGCCAGACGTTGAAGGACGCTCTGAGCAATAGGAGGGCGACTCTGCAGGAGGTGCATCAGTCCTTGTCATCTCTCAGCGCCAGAGGGGACTACCCACCCGCAGTGCCTGCCATAGAGCACACCATGACACTAATGGACAGGTGCTCCCAGTACCTCGCTGACATAGATGGAGTTCAAGAGCAGGGTGGAAAAAAAATCTTAGCCGTACAAAGATATACATCTGACATGGAGGTACGGCATGGACACACACACACACACTCGCCTCACCTTCACACTCGGGTGTTTACTTGATACTGTATAGAACTGGATTTCATAGCGGCGGCCTGACTGCAGTGAAAGCAGCGATGGACTATTATTGCTATCATTAGATTGTGCAATAGGAATTACACCTATTATACCTTATATGGGAGTTGTCTTCTCAATTGTGGGATTGCTATCATTTTGATACCATGATGGTTTTGAGGGAAACGCTAGCATTTCCGTCACTATCAAATCCAGTTATGCAGTACTTATGCTGAATTTATGACCCGCACTAGTCTACCTATAGGTTGGAAGTCTAGTCTAGTCTAGTCTAGTCTAGTCTAGTCTAGTCTAGTCTACCTATAGGTTGGAAGTAGTCCTCTGACTTCCTTTGCATGATTATGAATCATCTTCTCAATTTGTGTCACAGGGATTTGCCAAGCGCATCCTTTTCCAGTCTTATAGTACTATAGTATCTCACTTATTCACTCTTGGCAGTGCTATAGTGCTATAGTACTATAGTACTATCAGATATCTGTTTTGAAAAAGTTCTAAGTCTCAATATTTTTGCCATAAGTGAAATATTCCAGATTTTTAACCACGTAGAACTTTCCATCTGTGGTGTGCGTCAAGTCTGATGTCCCCGACCTAATATGCCACTGCGCTTTTTCATGAACAGAGGCTACAGTCTTGGATGGACAAGGCCGAGTCTTTTCTCACTGGTGCTGATTTCAAATGCTCAAGTATTGAAGACTTTACCGAGACCAATCAGGCATTCGAGGTTAGGACCCTCTCCTCAGCTCCTCTCCCCCTCCGCTGCCTCTCCTCAGCTCCTCTCCCCCACCGCTGCCTCTTCTCAGCTCCTCTCCCCCGCTGCTGCCTCTTCTCATCTCCTATCCCCCGCCACCGACCACCCTCTCTTCAACTCCCTTCCCCTGTCACCGCCACCGCCCTCTCTTCAGCTCCTCTCCTTTACCGCTGCTGCTAGACATTGGTCGATCACTCCTCATTCTGCTGTAGAATTGCTTATCTGAATGTGACAAGTATGATGAAGTGTTCGTGCAAGCGTGTGACATCGTTAGCGCGGTCGACGAGGCTGACCTTGATCTGAAGCCAGCCGATGTAGAGGCGAGGTGGGAGAAGATAGTTAGACTGACCAATCATTGTAAGACTGTACGAGGTCTCGCTGAGCAGTCATGGCAGAGAGGTACGTTAAAAATTCATCAGACCCTGTGTGATGTGTCCGTCCTCAATTCCTCTCGGTTCCTATCTCCCTCTCCCTCTCCCTCTCCCTCTCTCACCCAAACACACAAGCTCAAATAACATTATAAGAACAACACACAATAAAAACACACACAACCCACCCACCCAATCTAACAACAAACCCCAGCCCTCTCTCCCACCATCCCCCTCTCCCTCTCTCCCTCTCTTCTCCCCCCCCTCTCCCTCTCCCTCTCCCTCTCCCTCTGAATTGTCCCAGCTCTCTTCTCTTTCTATGAACTCCTCACATTCTCTCCACACTCTCCCCACACTCCCTTTCTCTCTCCTTCCCCCTGCCCCTCTCTCCACTCACCCTCTGTACAGCCGGTCTTTGTTTCTAGTGACTGAATGCCGGAAGATGACTGATACCAGCATCGCTGACCTGAGGCGTGAGTATGAGCACGTGGATGTACAGGCCACCCTCTCTGATGATGTACTCACCAACAACTTGAAGCACGTGCGGGTGGGTACCATTGCCACCCGCTTTCATGCATCGTTCATCATTGAGACACAGGCTAATTTGTTTTGCTTTACGTAGACGTTGGAGAGTCAGCTGGTAGCAGCCAAGTCTCACCACTCTAAACTCCAGGCTGCCATCGACAGCGCCAGAACATACTCAAATGAGCAGGGCGAGGAACACCTGCAAACACTTGCCAACAGGACTAAAGAGCACCTGGACAAACTTGCCACATTTATACAGGTGAGCGTCGCTGCGATGAATCAGACAATGACTCGTTGTGCGTTTTTATCGAGCCTCTCTGAACGACTTGAAGGAGAGCCATGACGTCACAACCGATAACAAACTCAGGCTACAGCAGTTCCATGACCTGGAGACTGAGGCTAATGCTGCTTATAACCGTGTCAAGGACAAAGCCGACGAGCCCACGCACGTTGTGTTCGGCAGTAGTACAAAGCCACCGAGTGTCGCCGTGTCGGTAGGTGTCAGTGATCACTTGTCATTATCATGGGCTGTACTGTTGTTACTGAAAGTCCCCTCGATGATGATATATCCATAAATCATTGAATCAACTAACTACTAGCTATATTTATTCGAGGATATGGTGATGGTACGCTTCCTCTCTCATGCTTATGTTAATACTTACTGATTAACATATTAAAATATATACATTAATATGTTAACTGATGGTTTAATATGAAAGAAGAAGTGTACCGTCACCGAGGATCTTAACAAGAAATTAAGAAGAAAGAGAGAACGGCTTTTTATATATAAATGAATCAACTAAGTACTAACCATATTTATGAGGTGGTGTTAACAAAAAAGGAGCAAGATAGCGGAGCCAATAGAGGCTCAAATCAGCTTTAGGCACTTTTCAGCAAGTAATGAACGTAAGCGTTTCCACTCTGTTTACAGAATTTGGTGGGTGAATGTGGCCACAGTCTGACTGTGATGCAGAAGCTTTCGGCGTTCATGCGGACGTGGAACTCACTGCCGCCCTCCGAGTCGAGGGAATACGGACGGTCACTGAAGACTATGACCAACCACCTCAACCGATCTCAGAAAACGCTGAAAGACCGCGTGGCCGCGCTGGAGCGCATGAATCAATTCTTTGATCTCTTCAACTCATCGAGTCATGAACTGAAGAGGTCAGTAGTAGAGTTTCATGTCGATGAGTGAGACGGACAGTTGACTCATACGCTGATTTTTCGCGTTTTTCAGACTTAACTCTAAGGTTGCCAGGTCACACCTGGACAGCGACAGCCTGTCACAGCTACAGGAGGAGCGTTCGCAGCTCACCAATGCACTCCACCAGTGCCTCGAGCAGGCCACCGAACTCGACGATAGAGCTCAGGTTCTTGGCATTGTCATACACACTGATAACCAGGCTGGACCTCAAGCTAACCTCCAGTCCCAGGCCAAGAAGGTGGGCTAACTTGTACTATTGCTGGTACCAACCGATTTCTATGATGATACTAACTGACACTTTAATTTAAGATTGACATATATAGTATATATAGTATATATAGTATATATAGTATATATAGGATATATAGGATATAGGATATAGGATATAAGATATTATAGTACCTGTCATTATTCAACAAGAAAATCTCCTCCATTGAGTTTAGAATAGCCAAGTACGGAGTTGCCTTCTCTTGGATGCTGAGATGATGATGCTGTAAATATTTGTTGTAGTTTTTATATGCAATAATGTTTAGGATAATAAATACAAATTAAATTAGTAATAAGAATAATAATGAATGAATAAAAGAGAATATAATATTGTCCAGAGCCCGCTGTAGCTGTCACATGTTGCCAGTGTTGGCTGAGTCGTGAGTATATGAAGGTTTTTCCTCTCTCTCTGCAGCTGCTGGACGAGATGATGTCTGTCGACAGTGAGATTCACTCCAAGAAGTCTGTGGCCCAGCAGGCAGAGGACATAAAACAGTCAACTGCCAGCACAGCCGACGAGACAAGGGAGACGATCGCCGCCATCGAGACCAAGATCAGACAACTCTCGAGTGGCGTTCAGAGCATCGACGATCTCAAACAACTCGAGGTTGAACTTCAGGTGAGAGCGATGCAGTGTTAGCGGTGAGAGCGATGGAGTGCCAGCGGTGAGAACAATGGAGTGTTAGCGGTGAGAGCGATGCAGTGTTAGCGATGAGAGCGATGCCGTGTTAACGGTGTTTGTTACGATAGGGGCGTTAAATCAACTAAACATGGTAGTTACCTAATGTAGGTCACATTGTCAGAATGGAGTACTGTAACACCTCAAATTGTAGCCACACTTTGATTAAAAGCTTTTGCCATAGTTGAAGTTTGGACAGTAAGTATAGAGTGCTATGGTAGCTCCTGCTTGTGTGTGATCATTTCTCGATGTTTGAGTCACTGTCACTGTAGCTATCACTGAACTATCGGGAAACATTTATCCGCATTCTTTGTCGTATGAATTCATCGTCCTGTACTGGTCGGGTGCTTATACATGAAGTATTTTAGGATGTACTGATAAGCCTTGTGTTACTTGCTCCCAGGTGTCGAGGAAGAAAGTGCGTCGCATCAAAGGAAGAGAAGTGGATGACATGAAGACAAACTTGGCGGCGCTGAATAAAGTAGACGCTGTCAGGGCCAAGGCCGTGTCGCAACAGATAAACGATCTCACTAGTCATATAGACGAGGTCGACTCTACTCTCAGCAGTCAGGTCTGCAGCAGACGCTACAACCGTAGTCTGATGTAGATAGCTCTATTTCTTAGGCCTGAATCATGGAAGCTTGAATTTGATGTGACGCTAGACTAGATTCATTGACATACTGCAGCGTCCCATTGGCTGATTTGTTATGTTGAGTTACAGAATGCTGATGCCTCGTTCTCGTGTGTTTCAGATAACCACAGCAATAGGATTGCTGATCGCGGCAGGCTAATAATTGAGCTCTGTTTGAGCGTCGAAGTAGCCAGCTCCATTTCTATTGGCTAACAGTGCTGTGTTGATTTTACCATCAGGAGGAGCAGTGCAGACGGCTGGTGGATCTGTGGTCCGTCTACGAGCAGTCAAAGGAGGAGCTAGAGTTGACCGCTGCTGAGAATTCCAAGGCTACGTCCAACCACCGCCCGTCACAGACTCAGTCAGAAGCTCAGGCTAGGCTCGAACAGCTGCAGGTAGGAATTTCTCGCTGAATGTCAGAGATAATAAACAGAGATTTAGGGTACTCCCTCAAGAATAACATGCTTTTCTACAAGCAGAAATGAAAAATAAAATACACGCTAATATTGTACTAATGTGACAGTGGGTATATCAGGAGCAGACAATTCCGATTATCTCAATGTCCCGCAGGTTCTGGAAGCGGCACTAGGTAATCAGAAGCTGCAGGTGGACTATGTGACGGCGAAGGGTGAGCAGGTGGAGACGGAGGTACGACAGTTTCTACCCGAGTTTGTACCAGATCAGCTGAGGAAGCAGACGCAGTCGCTCAATCAACAGTGGTCCAACTATGAGCAGGTAGCTATCCACCAGTGAATCTTTTACCTGCAGACTTTATCTCAGTCTATTGGTGTTGGATCAAGTGGGCTGATGGTGACTCGTGTATTTCAGCTTCTTGTTGACTCCAAAGACCTTGCCGACCAGGAGATGGAGAGATGGAAAGAGGTGGAGTCTACGAGCAAGTCACTCAGTGATTGGCTAGATGGCATGGAGGCCGAGCATAGAGAATGCACCCAATCAGGAGCAGAGGTGGCTGCAGTGAAGAGACTATGCGATGGCTATGAAAACAACGTGGCCTTCTACAGGTCTGTTATTTTGGCCATAGACATGGTAACAGTAATTTTAGACTACTGTAAGTTATGGAAGACTCGATGTCTATTACTAACAAAACTAGTTGTGTGATAGTTGTGAAACTTGTGTGATATCAGCAGATCTAGTATGGATTCAGTTCGTCTACGAGAGAATGAAATAGAGAATATGAAAAGGCCGCTGACTCATTTTCCAGGGATTCTCTGAACAAGCTCAAAACTCAGGCCAATGAGATACAGGAGCTCTCGGAGGCCCCAGAATTGCCCGAGTTGGACGAGACATTAGCTGCACTGGAGCAGAGGCTAAACGGTGCGGAGAGCTCACATCAAACTATAAAACATGACCTTCTACAGATGAATGGTGAGTCAATCTCTTGCTTTACGCACCCCTCTATCCACCCCTCTATCCACCCCTCTATCCACCCCTCTATCCACCCCTCTATCCACCCCGCTATCCACCCTGCTATCCACTCTGCCTTCCCTCTATCC
>ERZ1740065.1308-NODE-1308-length-14789-cov-9.189154_pt1 | contig 14789 bp, 16 predicted proteins | sample MGYA00581738_ERZ1740065 | MGnify/ENA primary metagenome ERZ1740065 (study PRJEB43018, sample SAMN04849749) | marine metagenome | isolation source: floating plastic debris | place: Pacific Ocean | collected 2008-09-01 | study: EMG produced TPA metagenomics...
TCTTCGTTGGAAATCCAGCTCCGTATCCTTACCCGTTAGGGACTACCGCTTTTTTATTCAAAACGCCCATCGGGTTACGGGGCTGAATCCTGACATTCCCGCTGATTTGCCGCCGGATTTAGCGATCGAAGTTGACATCGCCAATGCCTCTGGCCAAAAACTAGCCATCTATCAAGCGCTCGGGGTGTCAGAGCTTTGGGTTTACCAACAAGGGCAGCTCAAAATCCTCCATCTCCAAGCTGCTCTGTCCCTCGAAGCAGAGACCAGTCTGGCGTTTCCTCAGATTTCTCGTCACCAGTTACAAACCTGGATTGAGCTGCGCGAAACGGCAACTGATTTAGCGGTCATCAAGGCTGTGCGACAGTTTTGTGACGATCTCTAACTCCCATAGGCAGTGGGTCGTCAATGCCTCACCAATTATGATGATTGAGTAGGCACGCGGGGCTTCCTGAAGTCAACTCAGCCTACGGCGATTCTGATCACGCTGAAGTTCTGGATTGTGTAGAACAATTGGGTGAATGCCAAAGAAAATTCGTGAACTAAAACAGCAATTACGCAAAGTCGGATTTCAAGAACTACCAGGAAAGGGTAGTCATACAAACTGGATACATCCTCTCTATACCGGGAAAATAACGGTTTCTGGAAAAGATGGAGCAGATGCCAAACCCTATCAAGAGAAAGAGATTTTGAGAGCGATTAAGCAAGTGGAGGAGGCCCAAAATGACCGATAAGCTCAAGTATCAAATGATTATTCAGTGGTCAGATGAGGACAGTTGCTTTCTCGTCGGGTTTCCAGACTTTCCAGGACAACAATGGCGCACCCATGGCGAAACCTATGAAGCAGCTGCCAGTAATGGCATGGAAGTCCTCGAATCGCTGGTCATCGCCTATGAAGCAGCCAATGAGCCCTTACCAGAGCCAACGACCATCGTTACTGCTGCTGTATGACTTTTTTAGGAATGCTGGGTTTCCTGAAGTCAAACCAGCCTACGGCGATTTACGATCGCTCTTCCCTTTGAAGACTTTGTCACCGAAACGTTCATGGTCATACAAAAAAGCCTCGAACAGCTTTGAATTTGCTGCTTTCTCCGGATTCTTCACTATGAAGTCGTCAATTTTTTTAAGATGTGCTTCTGGTATTTGATTATAAGACTCAGTGACTTCCCTGGCTTTCGCAAACAGGTATTTCTCGAAACCGTTTGGGAGGCAATATTGCCTTGGACTAATCTTTCCCGACTTTAATGCGATCCTGCTGGATCGCATTTTGCTCGAACTGTCGAATTTTACAAGCCCCAACAATATGAATGACGGGATTTTAGTAAATATCATTATATTCATTTTTTACTTGACGTAGCTTTCTCCGGACTGCCCACAATAATATCCATTGCCGTAGTTCTAAGAAAATATCTGTTAATGTTAGACGGCATGTTTCTCAAAGTCGTAGAAGAAATTCTCTCTAAAGGAAATAAGTGCTGTTCATATTGACTGAGATTATTCTTCTTTCCGAGAAGAAAGCTGGACAAATGAATTTCGGCGTCATCTAACGCCTCAAGATATTCAAGAGGTTCTTTCTCGTGATTGTTCTTACTTCTTATGTATGTCAATGTTCTCCATGATAGAGAAGCGCAAAACTTTGACATCCAATCTCCATATTTTAAGACCGGCTCACTTTCGTCCAAAAAAGGATAGAAGATCTTGTTGGCAAACTTGGTTTCCCATGCCGAGAATAAATTTTCACATTCTCTACAAAGCCAATACTCTTTGGCTATATCTTGAACACGCTTATGAACCTTGTCTGATTCTCTTAAATAGCTTGTAATAGAAGTTCTCTTTATCCACTTACCTACAAACTTTGGGATAAAGTGACTCATCTCTAGCTCAGACAATTGACCACAAAGCTTACAGGTACCTTGCACACAAACCTCCAGAAATTTAGATTGCTGTGTCCAGATAAATATGTCGGCTAGTTTTTCTGTTCTTATGATACATCGAAACTAATTAGTCGCCAGCTCAACGGATCGATTAGCATTAACGTGTGGTTTGGCGGCGATTGCTGGTTGCCTCAAGTCAGTAATCGCCGCCTCTTTGCAGGAACTGGGATGCAATCGCGGTGATGTTGTGGGCAATCTCACCTCTTGCAAAAATGTGTGGGCAATCACCATAATGCTTTAGCCCAATGTATGTAGGGCGATCTCAAATATCCATATGCAAATATCCATATATTGATGATGCATAGCGATCGCAGTTAGCTACGCAGCCGATAGCCCATACCCCTCACCGTCTCGATCGCGTCATTCCCCAACTTACGCCGCAGATGGCGGATATAGACCTCGATGATGTTAGAGCCAGGGTCGTAGTCGTAGCCCCAGACCCGATTGAGTAATTGCTCTTTACTCATCACCTGCATGGGATGCCGAAGCAGCACCTCAGCTAGAACAAATTCTTTGGCTGATAGCTCCACCAGGCGACCGTCTACCCAGGCTTGCCGGGTCAGCAAATCGAGCGACAAATGACCGACCTGAAGGCGGGTTTCAGCAGGGAGGGAGTGGGTCGGATGGCGATCGCGGAGCTGGACTTTGATGCGAGCGAGTAACTCTTCAAAGCGAAAGGGTTTGGTCATATAGTCGTTCGCTCCCCCTTCCAACGCCGTCACCGTGTTGTCCACGCCGTCGCGGGCGGTGAGGACGATGATGGGCAGGCACTCCCCCTGTCCCCGCACCGCTTGCAGTACCTCCAGACCATCCTTACCCGGCAACCCCAAATCGAGAATGAGCAAGTCAAAATCTGCTCCCCGCGCCAACTCCGCCGCTTGATGACCATCGGCAACGACTAAGGTGGTGAAGCCGTGAGCCTTAAGCCCCGCCTTGAGAAAATCAACGATGTGTGGGTTGTCTTCGGCGATCAGAATGCGATTCATACTGAGGAGTTTCCGATGGATAGACGGCGGGCTCTAACGGCAGGATGAGCGTAAAGGTCGCCCCGTGCCCCAGTTCGCTGGTTAGTTCAATGCGTCCGCCGTGGGCTTCGACGATCGCGTTAACGATCGCCAGCCCTAAGCCCGCCCCTTCAAACGATTGATTATTATTGGTGGCGCGGGCAAACCGCTCAAAGATTCTCCGCTGGTCGGCTGGGGCAATCCCTTCGCCAGTATCGCGCACCCAAAATCGTAAATAGTCGCCATCCACGGCAGAGCCCAGGGCGATGGTGTCCCCCGGCTGCGTATGCCGCAGGGCATTTTGTACCAGATTCATGACTGCTTGAGAAAAGCGCTGCCGGTCTAACGTTGCGGGATACAGCCCCTTTGCCTCTAGCCGCCAGTCGCGGTCTGGGGTGAGCGATCGCGCCTTGAGGTACAGCTCCTCAGTCAGCCAGTCCAAATCTTCCGGTTTCAAGATGAGGAAATCGGGCCGCTCGGCTTTGGTCAGCAGCAATAAGTCGTTAACCAACCGATTCATCTGCTGCAGCTCATTGGTAATCAGCGCAATGGTTTCGGACTGTTTTTCCGGGCGGTAGGCCAGGGTTTCCAGTTGGCCCTGAATCACCGTGATCGGTGTGCGTAACTCATGGCTGACATCTTTGAGAAACTCCTGCTGTCCGTCGAAGGCATGCTGCAGCCGATCCAGCATGTCGTTGAAGGTCGCCGCGACGGCGGTGATCTCATCCTTACCCTGCAGGGGAATCCGCTGACTCATGTCCGATTCCGTAATCTGCCGCGCCGTGCGATTCATCAAATGCAAGGGACGGAGCAGTCGCCCGGCGGTGACCCAGGCAATCACAAAGAAGCTGCCCAGCACCGCCACCGATACCTTGAGCACCAGCCGAATGGCCGTTGTGCCCGACTGATAGGCGATCGTTTTATCTTTGACCGCGATGAACGTGCCCCTGACGTCATCGCCAATTATGAGCGGCTCGGCGGCGTAGACAATGTTGCGATCTGGCCCTTCCAAGCGTTGCTGTTGGGACGTTTCGAGGCTGACCCAGCGAGTCACTAAGTCCGGGTCGCGGGCTAACCAATCTGGCATTGGCCCGCTGGCCCGATAGAACTCACCGTCGATAAAGGTCGCGACCCATTCATCCTCAGCGGGGACATGGGCCGCCAGCATTTGATCAAACAGTGCTGTAATTACCGCCTCGTTAGGCTGCTGAGCGGTCAGGGGGTCGGCAGCTTGCTGAAATCGGCCCACTTCTTCGGCCAGAGCGGCTTCTGCCTGCTCGTACAAGCGATCGCAGTAGATCTGCCGCGTGACCCAAGTCGCCATGCTGGTCGTCGAGACGGCGAGCAAGAAATACCAGGCCAACAAGCGAGTGCGAAAGTTACGAAAAGACATCAGCCACTCCGTTACTCGTTTCATCGTACCGATTCCTCAGAGTAAGTGGCAGGGGTGGCACTACCGGCCTGACGGTCGAGACTCACCGGCCCCGAACCATAGGCCACGACCATCAGCAGGCCGCCAATGATGGCGAGATTTTTCAGGAACTGAGTCATCTGAGTCGGGTCCGCGATGGGATTGTGAAACACCAAGGTCGCGGGAATGAGGAAGGCCAGCAGCAAGCCAGCGCCAATGCGGGCTTTGAATCCTAAAATCAAAGCGATGCTGCCTAAGAAGACAAAGGCGATCGTGAACACGGTGACGAGCGGCGCGAGAGGCAGACCGGCCTGGGCGATTTGCTGCTGGGTACCCGCGAAGTTGGAAATTTTGCCGATGCCGCTATTGAGGAAGATAACCGCGATCGCCGTGCGAGCTAAGAGGGGAATGTACTTTTGAAGCATGATGGAAAATTTCTCCGAATTTACGAAAGTGAATGAACAAACTGGATGACCCTCAAGGTCAGGGGTAAAACAACTCAGGCAGGGACGTCAGAAAAAACTTGGCTGATTAGCGTTGATACTCTGGAAACTAAGGTTTTGAGATTGCAGCGGTTGTAGCTCGATCCCCCGCTGTCGCTGCCCCCTAAAGCCCTCCGGGCATGGCTCCGCTAGAGAAAAGGGACTATTCAATACCTGGATTGGAATGCCCCCTTTTTCTAGCGAAACCCTAGCGCCACCATACCCGGAGGGTTATTGCCCAGAGGGCTTTAGGGGGTTGGGGGGATCGAACCGTTATCACTAACGTTTAGAAAAACCAAATTTAGGAACAAGGATGAAATGAAGTCCTACATGTGATCTGAGACAAAGCTGACCACATTTCCCCTCCTGGGAGGGGTGCCCGCAGGGCGGGGTGGGTTCGATCTCAAGCATGAGTGGTGAACCCACCCCGTAAGCCCCTCCCAGGAGGGGAGAAATTGGCAGATTACTAAATTCCCGATCCTTACGGTATGACTGATGTCCTCTTTTTCTAAAAATGGCTGGTTGACTTGGCCAGCAGCAACGGACGATCGCCCTGCGCCCCAGCAGGTGAGGGTTTAGCCGTCATTGGAGCAGACAAAATAACGCGAATAGCGCGATCGCCTCGACTGTAGCCATGTAGCCAGTTCAGCAGCACCGCTAAACGATTGCGGAATCCTGGCAAATACACCAGATGCACGCTGAGCCACATCAGCCAGGGCAAAAACCCGGTCAACAGAACGGGGCCAATTTTGCCGACTCCGGCATAGCCCCCAATGATGGCGAGACGGCCTTTATTCAAATAACTGAAGGTGGTTGGCATTTTGCCCCGCAACTGACGGCGAATATTGCGGGCGACCGCTACCCCCTGCTGCAGGGCTTCAGGCGCGACTCCCGTCAAAGGCTTGCCATTCTGTTCGGCATGGGCCAAATCACCGATCGCATACACGTTGTCGTGATCCATGAGTTGCAGCGTCGGGCGCACCGCCAGCTTGCGTTTGCGAGCGGTGGATAGGTTTGCTGTCGCGGCGGGCATGGCGGCTTCCAAACCGGCAGCCCAGACGACGGTGCCGGCGGGCAAGACTGAGCCATTTTGAAACTCAACGGCCTGCTCAGTCACCCGACTCACCCGCGTTTGAAAATGCACCTTCACGCCTAACTGCCGCAGTTTGCGAGTGGTATAACGACCCAAGCGATCGGGCAGATTCGCCAAGAGGTTATCCCCTGACTGCACCAGAATGATCTGCATGTCTTGCCAGTTCAGGCCGGGATAGTCGCGGTGGACGGCGCGTTTGAGTTCCACCAAGGTTCCCGCCATCTCGACGCCAGTAGGGCCACCGCCCACAATGACGAAGGTCAGCAACTGCTGCCGCTGCACCGGGTCAGGTTCGCGGGCGGCCTGCTCAAATCGCTGCAGAATATGTTGGCGTAGTGCCACTGCCTGATCTAACGTCCGTAAGGGAAAAGCATGATCTACGGCACCAGGAACGCCCAAAAACTGAGTCTGGCTGCCAGTCGCTAGCACCAAATAGTCATAGGAAATGAGTTGGTCGGCGGTTTCGACCACTTGATGTTCAAAATCGATGTTCTGGACAGTGGCCATCAAAAATTGAGTGCGTGGCGCGCGCCGCAGCACCGTCCGCAGCGGATAGGCGATGCTCTCAGGTTCAATCTGGGCGGCCGCGACCTGATACAGCAGCGGCACGAAAGTGTTGTAATTGTTGCGATCAATCAACAGCACTTCGGCCCCGCTTTGGGCGAGAGACCGAGCTGCTTGCATACCGCCAAAGCCAGCACCGACGACAACGACCCGAGGGGGATTTGAAAGTGTGTTCATAGTTCAGGTGTGTTTGAACGGTTGACATGTTTTGAGAATCGCAAGTCGTACCGTTCGCTGCCTGAATCTATGCTGAAAAATTTTTCAGGTTGGGCAAAAACAACGCTCCCGCATTGAGTGGCGTTGTTTTGCAGAAGGAAAAGGCCACATTCTGTCCAATCATTGACTGTCAGCTGCGATCGCCCTCATGGGTTCCCTTGTGATATGGCAGCGTTCAGAAGTCAGAGGTCAGAAATGAAGTCGAATGGTAGCGATACGAAATAGCCTGACCTAAATGCAGCTTGTGATACCCATGTGGCAATGGGTTTGCCACTTCCTCATGTTTGGATGGCAGGTTTCTCTCTCATACTTGTGAGGCTGCCGGAAATAGCCAAAGTATTGCTGGTATTACTGTAGTTAGGAGTGGAGCAACAGCAAGTGCAAGAAATGCTAACTGCAATCATCTCAGCCGTCACTTCAGTTTTGGTTGTGCTCGTAACTTACAGCTTAAATTCTTATCGTGAAGCGAAGTTAAAAGAAAAGAGAGACTATGAAAGAGTCGTTTCAATCTATTTAAATCCTCTAAGGCTGTCTTTAGTTGAAAACTACTTTCGATTATCTGAAATCTTAGCCAGAGTCTCTGAATCAGACAGGAAACATGAAGCGTTGCTTTATGTTGATAATGCGGAAGAAGTTTCTGAAAAATCCTCAAAATGGTTTAACAATCATGGTTGCTACTTAATATCGTCGTGCTATATCACAGCCCGCTTATTTTATTACTTAGATAAAGTTAGGCTAGATCTGACCTATCTTAAGCTCAGCCAAAAAGATGACACTGAATTAATTAGTCAAGTGACCATACTCAGCCGATTTTTTCGGCAAGGATATGGGGTTTATTACTTGCTACAGCCAAGTATTGGCAATGACATCTATCTTGCCAGCGAACAACGGCTGATGACCTATCGTGAGTTTTGCCAGTTACTACAAAATCCAGAGGCTAGGGTTTGGTTCGATAGATTGTTGAATTTCTATATCGAGATGGGCAGAGGGCAACAGCTAAAACGAAGTGAAGGTATTCTGGGTGCTATCCAGAATATGTCATTATTTTTGGATAAGCTTGCAGGCGGCGGAAACTCTATCCAAGAGCGGCTTGAAATTGAGGGCATCAGCTCTTTCTAAAGTAGCCTATTTTTGCATTGATTAAGAATGGCCTAAAGAGGTTTTTGATGACATCAAAAACCTTCCAGAAGCGTCTCCGTGAGGATAAAACCGCAGGCTTGATGAGCGTTTATAGGTCACACTTCATTTGCCCCACGCGACGAGATATTCCAACTTTCAATGCTTTCAGAATACTAATACTCGGTGGTATAAGTCTCGATACCGATCCCCCCCCTCATCCCCCGACCCCTTCTCCCAAAACTGATACCGCTGGCGAAGTCAACATTGCGAAACGTTGGCGATGGTATTGAGGTTATCGAGGCCCCCCAACCCCCAATTCTGGGGGAGCAAGAATCCGGTCTCCCCCAGAATTGGACGGAAGAGGGCTTCCAGAAGTCTCGCGAGTTTGCGAAATTTTCGCCAGCAGTATCAAAACTAGGAGAAGGGGAGCGAGCAGTTTGAAGTCCCTCTCCCAAGTTTGGGAGAGGGATTTAGGGTGTAGACGCGGAGCGGCTTCTCTTTGAGTGGGCTAATGGGTGGCAAATTTACGCCGAGCGGTACTAGGAGAGTGAACGCGCGTTCGGCAATCACACCGCGCCTGTTCGCAGGCTTTTTCCAGGCTTGCTAACCTCAGGCAAGGTGAAAATCTCGATACCCTGCTCTCGTCCCCGAATCGGTACTGAGCCTAGAGGCTTGAGCTTTTGTGGCGATCGCAATTGATGAGCGGTGGCGCGACTCATGAGCATTGACGTTGACCAGTCTTTGGTGAGGGACTCTAACCGTGAAGCGACATTCACCGTGTCCCCAATCACCGTAAATTCGAGGCGGCCAGTGGCCCCCAAGCATCCCGCCACGATAGGCCCAGAATGCAACCCCACACCGATCGGTAAAGGGCACTTGGTTTTGCCTTTGAGCAGAATCTCTTGAGCCGCCTGGAACGCTTGCTCCGCATGGTTATTGAGCTGTGCCGGGGCCCCAAAAACTGCCAACATGCCATCGCCCATAAACTTGTCGACCCAGCCACCATGCTGCTCTACCGTTTCGGCCAAAAAGCTCTGGATGGTATTCAAGAAATCGAGTACCTCTAAAGGGCTCATACTTTCTGAATAGTGGGTAAAGCCTCGCAGGTCAGTCACCAGAATAGTGACTTCACATTCCTGCGCTTCCTCTAGCAAGCGAGTCGGGCTTTCAAACGCGGTCTCGACGACGCTCTCCGGCAAAAACTGTCGCATCAACAAGCGACCGGCTTCATTCTTGCCCTGACGGCGCACAATACTGGCTGTGAGCATGCCTAAAAAGCCTGTGCCCAGAATGGTGAATAGGGCAAATAAGCTGACTGCGACGTCGAGCTGAAATAGCACCGCCGCATAAACAAAATTGCCGAGGGCCAAACTCGTGCTGATGATAGATGAGCGCGACTTGACCCGAATTCCCCCGGAGACGGCTAAGAAACAACAAAAAGCTGCAATGTTGGTAATGATTTCGGGCTTAGTGGGCGCGAGGGTTTGCCAAATATTGGTGGTGAATATGGCCACCAAAATACCATCGAATATCGGGATGGTGACTTGTAACGTGAGCAAGTTTCGCCAAGCATTGGGCCGTCGCAGCACGATCAGAAAACCGGCCGATATCGAGCAGACAATGAGCGAAAAAATGGCGATGGTCGGCGACACTGAATCGACATTAATCAGGGTTTGGGGAAAGAAAAACACCAAAACATCTAACACGCTGGCGATCGCCAACATGCCAAAGCGGGCATAGGCGATTTTGCGCTCATTACTGAGGGAGGCTTGGGCAATGGCCTGCTTAAAAGCCTGATCAATCTCTACCCCTGCGGAAGCGGCATGAGGGTATGTCGGCGAGGCCGTTTTCGAAGCGGTCATAGTTGATCAATCTCACAACAGAATCTGCTCGTGCAGTGACTCACGAGTCGTCGAGTATGGATGTAGACGCTGCCCTAGGTTGCCCCATTCGATTCTAGGCGTTCGCTCTTTGCAGTAGTTAGCCAGGCAGTTGCATTTCCCAAAAACACGCGATTAATCCTGATTCTCAGGGTGTCAACGACAGATGCGTGCATCCACCCATTACCTTTCCATCCATTACGCGGTTTCATCCGTAGGATTTTTTCAGCCGAGTGAGGATAAAGACTATCAGCAAAGCTCTTGACGCCATCCAGCGGACTGGTGATAGCGTTGATCGCTTCAGTCGGCAGGTCATGAAGTCGCGGCTCCATACAACTGGAATGCCTGATCGAACCATTGATAAAACCCTGGCAACAGCAGATCCAAAACGAATCTCCACTTACTAGAGATTTTTGGATATACGCTCTACACTCCTAACCAGTGCTTGAGATGATTGCCTGCACTTGTCGGTTGACAATCTCAAGCTCAGCGGCGGAAACCCCTTGAGATTGCCGTCTTGAATCAATTGTTGTGAGTTGCGCCCTAGAGCCACAGGTGTTCTCTTTGAGAAAACGGATGAAATATGGAAATCTCCTGGGCGTCGCGCTCGGCGTCGCTCTGGGTTTGGGTGGGCAGGAAAGGTTGGCAGCGGCGGCGGTAGAGGTTGATGCGGCTGAACTCGATGCGGCCAGCTCATCAATGACGGCTTTAGACACCGAGGTGGCGGCGGATATCGAGGTGGCGGCGGTCGTGATACCGACCTCTGAGGCGATCGCCCCACCCAGTGAACCAGTCTCCGATCTCTCTGCCGATGAGGCCAACCTGGCCGATCTCACCCTACAGAGATTAGCACCGGAAGCTTTCGCACCGGCTGCGATGGATCAGCCAGCCGCGTCTCTTGAAGTGGAGAGGGCCGAAGCGATCGCCAACGTCACCACTGTCGAGGAACTCTCTGACGTCTCTTCTGATCACTGGGCCTATCGGGCTGTACAAAGTTTGGTTGAAGATTATGCCTGTCTGGAGGGTTATCCTGATCAGACTTTTCGGGGCGATCGCGCCCTCACCCGCTATGAATTTGCCGCTGGTTTAGACAGCTGCTTGGCAATTCTCGGATACTCTTTGACACAAGAATTCCCCGGACCCGGTTATCCCCTGGAAACGATTCAGCGACTTCAGGCCGAGTTTCGAGAAGAACTGGACTCATTGACCCCGCGCATTGAAGCACTAGAAACCGAAACAGCGGTCCTTCAAGCCAATGCCTTTTCCACCACTACACGACTGCGGGGAGAGGTGGTGTTTTCGCTAGAGCAGTTAGTCGGCGGCGACAAGGCCAACGGCAGCGGCGATGATTTACCCGAGCAACTAGATTTTGGCAGTCGGGCTCGGCTAAATTTCAACACCAGCTTTACCGGAAGCGATTTGCTCAGAATTCGGCTCGACGCGCTTGACCCCAATCGCTTCAATGCCCCGGTCACAGGCACCAACATGACCCGGCTGGCGTTCGATCGCCCCAATAATAACGATTTCGACATTGGCAAGCTTTTCTATCGCTTTCCCGTCGGCGATCACCTCACTTTGCATGTTGATGCAGCGCGAGGGGCTTACCAGGCCAACGTTTCCAGCACCTTTAACCCCGGCTTAGCCAGTCCCATTTCTGGAGTAGTGTCGCGATTTGGGCGCTTCAATCCCATTTACTACCAGGGAGCGCTAGGCACGGGCATCACGGCAGTATACGACCTGGCTCCCAATCTGGCCTTTTCGGCGGGTTACCTGTCGCGGGCACCGGGTTCGAATAATCCTGATGACGGCGGGCTGTTTGGTAGCGGTTACACGGCGTTGGCCCAGCTCGACTATCGTCCCACAGAAACCTGGCGACTGGGCCTCGCGTATGCCCGCTCCTACTACCCGGCAGGGAATGTAGCTGTGTCAGCAGGGACGGGCAGTCGATTGGCGAATGCGCCCTTTGGCGGCAACGTGGCGACCTCGGCGGATCACTTGGGCCTGCAGTCCACTGTAAAGTTGGGCAGTGCCAACCTGTCGGGTTGGGTGGGGTTAAGTTTCGCCACGGCAGAATCTGACAATGCCTTGGTGGATGAGGGTGACGATGCCACGCTGCTGAACTGGGCCGTGACGCTGGGACTGCCAAACTTAGGCGGTCAGGGCAATTTGGGCGGTTTGGTGGTGGGCAATCCGCCCCGGGTGTTGAGCAATGACGGCGGTGCGGACGAAGATGACTCGACCTGGCACCTGGAGGCGTTTTACCGCTATCGGGTGAATCAAAACATCTCGCTAATTCCCGGCTTTTTTGTGTTGATCAATCCGGAAAACAACAGTGCCAACGACACCATTTGGGTCGGCAGTTTCCGCACGGTGTTTGAATTTTGAGTTTTGAATTCTAAATTTTGAATTTCTAGGATACCGATGGTTTCTCGTCAGTCGATCGCGAAGAAAATCTCTCTCAAAACCGCGATCGCTCGACCGTCGCGCTTCCGTTCGGTGCTCTTAAGCCTGAGCATGCTGGTGCTGCTCCTGGGGCTCTGGCAGTGGGGCGCACAGCAGTATACCCCCGTCATTTTGCCGACTCCAGTAGCCGTCTTAGCAGCGGTGCGATCGCTCCTCGGAGAAGCACGCTTGTGGGCCGCGATCGCGGCGACGACGTTCCATGTCGTGACAGGCTTTAGTTTAGCGCTGGCGATCGGCGGCCTGTTGGGCCTCCTCACGGGTCGGCAACCTTGGGTGCAGCCCGCCCTCGCCCCGATTTCTGTAGCGCTGCTGGGCATACCGCCGATCGCCTGGCTGGTGCTAACCATGGTGTGGTTTGGGCTGGGCCATGCCAACTCAATTTTCACCGTTGCCGTCACCGTCGGGCCGCTGGTGTTTGCTGGGGTAGCGGCGGCGGTCAGGGACCTTGACCCGGATTTGGTCGCCGTGGCCCAGGTCTATCGGCTGGAGGGGAAAGCTCGCTTGCAATCTCTGGACTGGCCCCAGGTGGTGTCACGACTACTGCCCGTACTCGTGGCCGGATTGGGCCTAGCATGGCGAGTGGCGATCATGGCGGAGGTGCTGGCCACACCGGACGGCATCGGCGCCGAGCTGAACACCGCCCGCGCCAACCTGGATACCGCTGAAGTCATGGCCTGGATTGCGGTGGCGATCGCTCTGGTGCTTACCTCCGACACCCTGCTGCGCCGCCTCCAAGGGCGACTGTTGCCCTGGCAGGCGGCGGCCTTTAGCAGTCGGGGCAGGTGAACTGTCATGAAGCCATTGCTGGACCAAATTCATCACCATTACGGATCGCGACGGGTGCTGGAAGACATTTCCCTAGCAGCAGTTCCTGGCGAAATTGTGGCGCTGATGGGGCCGTCGGGCTGCGGCAAAACCACCCTGCTCAATCTGTTGGCGGGCTTGCTGTCGCCCACAGCAGGCACTGTTGAGCACTGGGCCATCCCCACCGCCTACGTCTTTCAAGAACCGCGCCTGTTCCCCTGGTACACCGTGCTGGAGAACATCGCTCTGGGTTTAAAGGCGCAGGGCATGGCGCGACGCCAACGCTTACAGCGAGCCCGCACCCTAGCCGAATCCGTTGGGCTCGCAACGGCGGCGCATCTCTATCCGCCGCAACTCAGCGGCGGCATGAAACAGCGGGTCAACCTGGCCCGTGCCTTTGCCATTCAGCCTCAACTCCTCTTGTTGGATGAACCCTTCAGCTCGGTAGATATGGGCACTCGCCAGCAGTTACAGCAGCTAGTGATGACCTGGGTGCAGCAACACCAAACTACGGCAATTTTGGTCACCCACGATCTCGCAGAAGCGGTGGTGATGGGCGATCGCCTCCTCGTCCTGTCCCCCTGTCCCGCCCGTATTGTCTCCTGCTTGCACAGCGATCGCCCATCCCATCAGCGCGACCCGGCCTACGTCTACCGCACCCTATCGGACCTGCAAACTCGCCCCGAAATCGCCGCCAGCTTTAACCTCAATCCCCCTCTAGAAACTGCTCGGAGCTTCACCCCATGACTTTTCATCGTCGTCAGTTTTTGCAATTTATGACTGCCAGCTTGGGCCTCTCCATCGCTGCTGGCTGCGGTCGATCCACTCCCACTGTGGGGAGTCCGCTGCCGTCCCTGGGCATTGGCGGCTCACCGATTTTGCTGGCCATTCCCCTGGCGTATCTGATGGAAATGAGTAGCCTGCCGGAAGCGATCGCGGATATCGAATTCTTCACCGTCCGCAACCATGAACAGATAAAGGCGCTACTGACCTCCAAACAGGGACAAATCACCGCGAATCCCACTCTGCTTGCGGCGGGGCTTTACCAGCAAGAGGTGCCGCTGCAACTGCTGAACGTGATGATTTGGGGGAATATTTATGTGCTTTCCAGTGAGGGGGCGATCGCGAGTTGGTCAGATCTGCGCGGCAAGACGGTGCTGATTCCCTTTAAAGGCAGCATGCCGGAAATGATCTTCCGCTTCCTCGCCACGCAGTCCGGCCTGCAGCCCGACCAAGACGTCACCATCCAGTCCACTCAAGATTTTCAGAGCACCGCCCAACTGCTGCTGACGGGGACCGCGGATGCCGGTGTGTTTGCCGAACCCCACGCCAGCAACGTCGTGGCAAAATCCCAAGAGCAGGGCTCTCCCCTCGCCTACAGTTTGGATTTCAAAGCCGCCTGGGGTGAAACGACTGGGCAAGAGGCTCGCTTTCCCCAAGCCGGAGTATCCGTGCTCAACAGCCTCGTCAACGACCATCCCGACGTGGTGGAGCTGATTCAAACGGAACTGCGCAACTCCCTAGACTGGATTCAGCAAAACCCCACCGCCGCCGCCGAACTCGGTGCCCAATATATGGACACCCCCGCCCCCATCATCGAGCAGTCCCTCCAGACCAACCTGTTTGAACACCTCACCGCGGCTGAAGCCCAACCGGAATTAGAGGTGTTTTACCAATCCCTGCAGCAAGTCAATCCCCAGCTTTTGAAAGGTGAACTGCCCAACGCCGATTTCTATTCCGGGTAGAAAAATGATGAAGGCAGAACCACATTGGGTAGTCCTAAAGCTGTAAGGATGCATTGTAGTGGTGGATGAAATACCAG
>ERZ1740065.1309-NODE-1309-length-14783-cov-11.519826_pt1 | contig 14783 bp, 18 predicted proteins | sample MGYA00581738_ERZ1740065 | MGnify/ENA primary metagenome ERZ1740065 (study PRJEB43018, sample SAMN04849749) | marine metagenome | isolation source: floating plastic debris | place: Pacific Ocean | collected 2008-09-01 | study: EMG produced TPA metagenomics...
CCCTCCCTCTCTCCTCCCTCCCTCCCTCCCTCCCTCCCTCCCTCTCTCTCTATTCTCGCCCCACCCCTTTTCCCTATCCCTCTATGTCCTTTTTTGGCCTTGACTGCTCTTGCCCCTTTGTTTAGTACCTCATCTTACATGATCACTTAAGGCAGTAATGCATTGGTTTTCTTCATTGATCAGATGCATCATTGGACACCCAGATTGGCAAATGTCTGGATACTCTGCGGCCCAGGGGAGTGACTGCGCAGGTAACCTACACAATAACGTCACAGAGCCTCTACGACGGCACTACAAGGCAGTCGGAGGAAGATGGCAAGCAGAGGTTCACTGTTGGGCCCAGTAACGGCTACGTCTGCACCATCAACATGTTCAACCCCAAATATGGCGGCTTTAACTACAAGATAAACGTAATGCATAGACATAGGTATTTAAATACCGCACTACTTTCTATAGACTGACAGCTGATTGATCTTGGCTGTAGGTACGAGTGGAGACTGGCTCTGGTGAGACGGATACTGGTACAGCAAACGTCTGGCTCACAGAAAACGTGCATAAGATACGCATCGTCATCGATGGCAACACTCAATACGTAAACAACAACAGACAGAAGATTCTGGAAGCTTTGAAGAAGATTATTGGTAGTGAAATTGTCTGGATAGACTCTGTAGGCCACTACACCAGCACTGAGGGCGTCACTGACAAATCCAAGTGAGTTGTCTTCTCCCGACACTCGGTTGCCCAGTTTTTTGTTTATTCTACTGTTTATACTTTGCCTGCACGGCCAGTGATATCGGATAGCGCTGCTCAGCACTGGCCGGCTCCCTGTCTTATACTCTCCCTCCCTCCCTCTCTCCCTCCCTCCCTCTCTCTCTCTCTCTCCCTCTCTCTCTCTCTCAGATCGAGGTCAGATCGAGGTCAGAGGTAAGAGAGTGGCCCTGCAACCATACTGACCGTATTACTTCAGAGACATTTTATTTGTCCAGTCATGGAACAACATACTGTTTATGTTAATGTAGTTAATGTTCTAGGTTATGTTGTTTTACGCTGCGTTGATCAGGGGCGGATCCAGGAACTTTTTGACTGACGCTCAAGTTGTCAACTACTGCAGAACAGGAAATTTTGCGTTCGTTTAATTTTTGCATTTTCAAGAATTTTCGGCTGATCACAGAAATCGAACGCGCAATATTTCTTTGTTCGATTGTCTGTACACTGGCAGCAAGAAACACAAAAATAAATTTTCACAAAATTATATGACAAACTAAAATGCAAAGATTGTGGCTCGCAAAAATTTTCTGTTCTACAGTAGTAGCTGTCCAAAGGGTAACTTTCTTCTGTTGACTGTATAACTCTCTGCTGACTGCATTGTTTAGTGATGCCGACTGAGGTGTGTAGCTGTGCGATGAGCGCAGTCGTAGTTTCTCTATCTATTTACTGCTAGCTGACAAAAAATAGTTGAGGTAGATTTTGTTACTGCTGCTCGCCCTTGTTAATATGATGTTAATGAAAATATGTTAATATTCTAAAGTAGATGGTGATTCATAAACTTTATTACAACTAAGACTCTATTTTAGGTCAGATGTGATTATCTACGCAGTGGACGAGAAGACCCGTTATCTTCTGCGTCGCAATGAATCGATAACCGTCATCAACGAACGGGTTACCGGCGTACACCGCAGCACAGCGTTGAGCGCTAAGATCATCGGTGCTGAGGTAGGCACAGTAATCGGGTTAGTTGGTTATATGGCAAGGGTTGTCTCCTCTTTGTTGTGACTGACAATCTCATAATGGTGATTCTGTGAGTTACATGTACGTAACAGAGTATTAAAGTTCTTTAGTAAAATTATTTTAGTTCCGTGATTCGAACCGTTTCATTAGTTATGAGAAGTTGTCTTCGCATGGATATTAAGGTATCACTGCTGTATAAAAACAGGAACTAAACAACGATTGTTCAGAATCAGGTACGTGCTGTTTCAGGATATAAAGACAAGCTACATTTACTTGAATACCGGCACAGCAGTAGCCGAGCAGGTGGGCACAGGTGGATTCTTCCCTGGTGGTCTCCTAGCGGCCATGTTGCTCTTGCTACCACTGTTACTGCTGCCGTTCCTGCTTGCCTGCTGCCTCTGCTGTCCCTGCTGCGCGTCTCTTCTCGGCGGTGGAGCAAAGCACAAGTATGCGTACGTACAGGTAAGTGAATCAAAGTTTTAACGACCAACTCATTTCGACCTGAGTTTCCCTGACGCTGACGTTGTGTGCAGGCGCCAGCCGCCCAGCAGGGGACATTCATTGACGACTGGTACGAGCAGTCCAAGCTGTACGACAACCCGGCCTATGTCGGTTTCGATGAGAACTGGGACACTGGCTCATCTCACATGCTGGTCACCATGAATGAGGGACAGACAGCAGCAGCGGGTGGCGCTGCTGCTGGCTCAAATCAAATCATCGAGGTCAGTAACCTCGATCCTAATGCTCACCAGTATCACCTAGTATCCATGTGCTGGATGTGTTGTGTAACAGGAAACAGAGGAGTTTTGGAACCAGTCATCTGGCGGAGCGGCAGGTGCTATGGCTGGCGGCGCTGCTGGTGGCGCTGCTGGCAGGCAGGCGGCAGGTGACCTCACTGATGGTGCTCGCGCTGCTAAAGTATCTCAGGAGAATAAATTCACATCCAGCAACTACAACACAATGAAATTGTCAGTGGCTGAGACGGCTGTGATTGTGGATAGTGAGTTGATTCAACGCCTTCGCCCCCCTCCCCTCAGAGGCTGGGGATTGCGGGTAGTTCATAATAACTCTCATTACCTCGTAGCGCTGACCCCCCAGACGGCAGCGGCAGCTGGTCGAACGATGGTAGTGGAGGAGCACAAAGAGTCAAAGAGCAGTGAAAGTCAAAAGATGCAGGACCAGCAAGCAATGACCCCTCTCACCTCTCTTGACACGACAGAGCGCGTGCAAATGTCGTCCCTCAGTCCCGCTGTACGTCGGCCATCGTTCGTCATTCATTCAACTCTTATCTATTCTGACAATGTGTTGTTTCATGTCTGCTGTTTCGGTATTTCAGACTCTAGATATGCTAGACTCTGCCAGCACATTTAACGCTCACGTGGCATCGAAACTACCAGGCGGTCAGTTTTCACACACCGCAATTGTCAATCGCCGTGGAAACGAGGGCGTGACGTCGGGAGATGAATATTACACGTCAGAGAGCTACGAATCAGACTATCATTCGGACCACAGGAGGATGCCTCAGTCTTCTCGGTAAGGCTTGTTACCAGTACTGTAGCTGCACCATTTCCGTCATAGTGTTCCTACGTGTATCCCTCAGCGGTTTGTTGACTTATGTGGGGACGGAAACAAAACTCACACGGAGTCTACTTCCCTCAGGCTAGCACCAGTGTCTGAAATAACTGGTAGTTGTCTCTCCCTACTGTAGTAGATATGAGGAGGACACTGGTATGACGATTATACTCGACGCTCAGCCATCCAGAGGTATGGAAGTTGAAGAGGCTGAGTACCAGGTACAGGAGTTATCTCCACCTCACTGGGGATAGCAGGCGTCATCTGCGTGTATCGTTACGTAGTGCACTGCGTCTTCCTTTCAGGTTGTGACGGATGTTGTCCCCACAGGAACGCTGGGAAGGGCAAGTCAAAGGGAGTATCAACATATGAGTGGGTCTGCATACAGGGGAGGTAACTCCGGCACGATCCCTCGTGGAGAATTTACTATTGAGTTAGAACCCAATACTGTCAGCACCGCCGGTTAGTAAACCTCGCATACTCTACTGCTTCAGCGATTCAATCATCGTCTCAGTCTAAATGTTATCAAACTCCTAAGAAATGTCACTGGTTGTGGAATAGAAGGTGGCATTGTAGTGTTTTATTTCCTAGATGATGATGAGGAACGAGTCGTATGGGTATGCAACTATGATACGTAATCTCTGCACCTTTCTACTTTCTTTAGATACTGTACATTGGGAAAGTTTCGTTCGTAAAAATATTTGCATCATGACGGCGCAGTCATACGGTTTTTTTAATATGTGATATTCACAAATAATAAACTAAGGAGGATTAGTGAGTGTTAAAAGTTTTTTATGATATCAAATTTTTGCGACTTAGAAAGCAAAAATATCATTTAAAATCATGCGTCGCGACTTTCCCAGTATACATCATACCACTTCCCGAATACTGATACTAGAGTGACCTCTCTGTTTCACGTAGACTAGTTGGAGTTGTCCACTCACTGAACTCTAGGGACTCAGTAAGCTCATGTTTTAGGTATAGTGGCGGAGAAGGAAGAGTACGTGCTGACGGATGATGATGGCCTGGCCCCGGAGTTCTTCGCTGAGGCTCCGATCAGTCCAGAGTTGAACAGACGTCAGTACAGACAGATGACATCGACCAGGTACCGCTCGGCAGACCCGGATCCCTACGCACCCTACTAGTACCGCCATATTGTTTGCTATTCCATAGGATTGTAATTATCGCTCGCCTCTTTATCACCATAACGATGGAACTCATAACAAGTTCCTTCAGGTTATTCGGCTCTTTCTGCTCCGATAAGCTCAAATTTGAACCACTTATTTCCTGTTTTGCTTTTCTCGCCTCCTTAAATCAATTGTCATCGTTGGTTTAGTTGTGAAGTAAAATACACGCTGCTCTTTGCTTAGTAGAATGGAATATTGATCAAAGTATCAGCCTTCTCAACAACAGTTCGCTAGCAGCATCCCAGATGAGCGATGATAATCATGTAGAGCCATCACACGTACCGTACGCATACGTGTAGAGCGATCATACGTACGCCTGAATCAAACTTTGGGCCAATATTGGAATCATTTAACACGATGATCCAGTTTTACAACTCTATCATTGCACACGTCTGAGCCTTACCTGCGCATCTCTGAACATTACCTGCGCACGTCTGAGACACTTGCTACTGCTTTGCGTGTCTTCTTGCTGGTGTCATGTCTGTTCAGAAGTTACAATTGTCAAGGAAGAACTCTCCAGCGATTTCTATGTCCAATGGAGTTTCTATATTTGGCATTTTGGCCAGTCACAGGTTTGCAAGAATTCTACAGAAAGCTGTCAAAGAACCGACTGCTTACGAGCCCACCTACCATCTGTCACCTGCAAAGAGTTTAAACTTGGCTGACGTACGTGAGTCAGTCCAGTCGACGGTGGACGAGATGATGAGTAGTTATACATACAACTCGGCTACTGCAAAACAGACTTCTCTGGAACTTTCCGATCGGGTCAAGGCTGAGATTTTATCACTGCCCTGTATGATAGGCAGCAGGTACCGAATAGTGACTACAGCATCAATTGGGGAGAACATAGGTCAAGGTGCTAGCTTGACAAGCCAGTGCATATGGTCAAGCAAAATCGATGACTTTGTGACGTGTACACACGAGCAGCTGACACATTTCTGTGTGGTCTCCGCTTTCCTCATCTACAAGGAGTGACTACCATCAACAGGCACGGGGCTGAATTTTGGCACATCACATCTAGCATACTTCTACCTCTCAATACCTCTCCATACCACCAGAGATTGTGGAGGTTGCAGCCTACAATCTCCGACACCATGTTCTAGTGACACTACCTGATTAACTTCGTCTTTCTCCTCTCCCTGAGTGTGTATCAGCCAGAGTTTACTTTGTCTGGTGTTTCACTGGCCACGGGAAATTCAGACAAAGCTGATCCCTGCTGTCGATAATATTCTATTCATTTATTTATCACTTTCTATTAAACTCCATCAGTCAACAAACAGATTTAGCTGTTTTCCCCATATTCTGATCGACATTACTTCCACTCACTCACACAAGCGCTGCTGCAGTGATGACAAGGCTCGCCTGAGCTCCTACCACGCACACATGGCTGACAGTACAGAAATAGAGGCAGAGATCAACAAGGCGTACAGGTCAGCAGTTGCATAATCCTGCAGTAGTTGTTATTAGCGTTTTTTGAGTAACCATGGATACAAGCATAGTTGGCGCAGAGCTGGTGCCTGTATGTCTCTACCTGTGATGTCACAGCTATCAGTGATGTCACAGCTTTCAGCCCACAGCAAGTACAACATCCTCTATAAACGCTACACTGAATTTGGGCAGTGGTCAAATCAAATGCCTACAGTAGACTTTTCACATACCTCAAAACATTTGGCTAGATCTGTCTATCTCTCAGAACACTCTAGCACTGGTTTGTTTTTAGAGGCAAAAGTGAGGAGCTAAAGAATTACGTAAGCAATCAGTTTTATACTGTGAGAAAGGCTACATCTGTGCTTGATACCCAAAGGTAATCACGCTCCTTCCTCCTGATACTCACGACTAGATAAAGTCCAAGACCTGACTGAGAATGTTTTGAGTGTAGCTGATCTGATAGTGACAAGTAGGGGACTGCTGATCAGTGTGATAGCTTCTTGACGTTTTAGCAAATGATAGTTTGGTTTCAGTTTGAAAGCAGTAATGGTTAGTTATGATGGTTCTTTTAGCTACGATTTTATGCAGTCCTTAATGTTACAGATGTAAGAACTATGATGGTGACCCAAATTCTGGCCAACTCCCAGTTGGTGCATGCGGTATAACGGTGTGTAAGATAAGGCAACTCTTAAACCAACAGAAATCTCCTGCTGAAAAATCTAAACAGCAGGAAGTTTCTACTCAACAAGATCACCAGCTGAGTCCATCAGCTGATAACGCTTTCAATTCTGCAGAAGTGAAGTCTGCCATTGCCCGAGTTCTAGCTACTGCTGTGATGAACGGTGGGGATGGTAGCACACGCTCCGCAGAAAGCACGCAAACCATAGCAGATCAGTGCCTGAAAGAGATCAAACTTCTCGGCTTTGACAGATATAAGTTCGTGTGCAGTGTCACAATGGGCGAGGTGAGGCAGCAGGCAGTGGAGCTAGTTAGCCGCTGCCTATGGAACGATCAACTGGACAAGATGGTTTCACACACATGGCATTCAAATACTCACCACTGCACTGTCACCGTCTACGGAGTTTACCATGACTAGAATGTATGAAGGCACATGTCTTTTCACACGTGCACAATAAAGAAATGAATCAATAATTCACAGTCATCATAGCTTTCTGTATTTGCCATCATAATTTCCAATCTGATTTTGTCAGAATTTCTGAGTTTTTATGCCTCTTCTTCTCCGCTGCCCTCAGGCTTGCTGCACATGGTGTTGGTGTGGGTCTCAACGGAGCCAAAAAATGGGTGCTGATCCACCGACTTATCGCTGGTACACTCCAGTCCGTCAGCGCATGGGCACATGGCAAAGTGAGCATTGGTATTGAAGATGCTGATCTCTTTAGCGAAAGGCACACACAGCTCTCCCTCTTTCTTCATAGGCTGGCAAATTCCTTTGCTGTAATATAGGTTATATGATTTGCCATCATCTCTCAAGTACGGATAACATTAGACTCGAGCTAAATGAAACCTTACAGGAATTGGTCATAGCTGTCCAGGAAAAATCTTTTTCCAATGAGCGAGTGTCCGTGGACACAGCACTCTTCAGGGCCACAGTCCGACATGGTGTCACAGCTCTTGCCGTCAGGTCTGTTGAAGAATCCAGGCAATACTAGCTGAGACTGAAATGAAATGAAGTTAAGGTAATCCAGCATGAACAGATGGGAGAAAGCATTTCAACTGTCAACAATTATGTGCCCACAGCAGCAGCGCCAATGATGGCAGCAACCAATAGAAGTGACTTCATGTTCTGTCTGGTGGAGTTTAGACAGGTCCACATCCAAATTAGTCCTGTAATGATACAATGAATAGATGAGAGCTGTGTTTTATTCTGCTATCTCGTATCACATAGCCTTAGAACCTTCTGATATCTAGTGACACAAATTATTTTCTGGAATAAACTCAATTAACAATATAATGATATTGGTGAGCCCTTGGATGCTTGTTATTGGGGTGGAATATACTGCTATGGTTCATCAAGAATGCACACAGAAAAAAATGATGGCTGATGGATCCGCTGAAACCCTACTCGAGAAGAGATGAGGCAGGTGGGCCTTAGGCTGTGAAAGACACCACCTGTTACAGAAAGTGGGTTAAGGAAAGTAGATGAGTCATACCAATTATCAGCTGGTGATGCGTCTAGTTGTTGGGGGTGGGTGTGGTTGTAGCAATCGGAAAAATTGGAGTAGCCATAATTTCATGATCAAACCATGTCCGCAGCACAGCCACATACTGACCAGTATCTGATATGATAACATCTCCCTCTTCCTGTACCCAGTATCATCGCTTCATCTGGGGTGAGTATACTTCCGGTAAATCGTACCCACATTTGATTGGCTAATTCATACCAGGAGTCATGGAAAACTCATTGTGCAAGAGGTCAATACTTGGTAGTTGTCCGCTCTTTCAGAGTTGAACTTGGTGACCGGTAGCCAGACTATTAGTCCATTAGTGATCATGATAGCCAGTTAATTCAGAGCGTTGTACGCTTTAGAGTCATAATAATCAGTTTCCTGTCTGCCTATGCTATATAGCTAAGCAATGAAAGAAATTCATACCATTGCACTCCAAACCTTTAGAAGCACCCTAAAAGCTGCAGACAGCTATGGTGAATGAAGCAGTATGTCCTGAAGTTGTGATACATTTCTGACTATGAGTAGAGCAGGAAACAGAAAATAACACGGCTTCCTGTGGTACATAACACTACTTGGCATGCTGTCAGAGTCTCAAGAGATTTGTCCCGCAGTCAAAAGGAGTTGTCTTCTCTCTAACACTACGGAGATCGAAGATTCATTCGCTGCGGTCTTGCATATTTGGTAGCATCAAACGAAAGCGAGGCTTGTAACTATCTAACCGAAGCGACTTTCACACCCTGAGAGCTAGTTTCAAGAGTAGTTTGTCTTCAATTCGCAATTCATTCATTTTGAGTATTGAAGGCTTATTTCTTGCTGCCAACTTAGATACAAATTAAAGACTCCATTAGAAAGATGATTGGGTTATAACACCGACGCTTTCTTACATCTAGAATTCAGTGGTTCCAACTAAGAGAACACATCTGTAAGACTTGGTGGCGAGGTGAGTGTGTATAGCTGTGTATCATATTGACAACACAAACAGACGTTTCGAAGCAAATTTAAAAATTCCTGAATCTAAGACGTATACACTATATATGAGTTGATTTGCTAAATATCCAGCAGTCGTAGTCATAAAAGCTAGTACGATTAACCTCCTGTTACAGATCGTCACGGATAAAACCAACGAAATGGCCCTTAGTCCCGTGCAGCCACCAAAGAGTCACAAAAACTGTTTAACCAAAACATACGTAAGAGATGACAAACAAGCCAGATTTCCTGTGCCAGATGATCGCATACAATGGACGGTTCCTTATCCTGAATACGATCCTGATGACTTCACTATGCCACACATACTGAAAGGTCCAGCTTGGGCTGACCCGAATATCAGGTAGGCACCAGAGTCAGCCGTGTAGATCTGTGAGAGTTGGAACTATCGAGAGTAATTTACAGAGTCGTGGATGCTGATATAAAATTCAACGCACTCGATGGAAAGACTGACAGACGAAGTCATCACGGAGTATATAAATTAGACGACGAAGGATCACCAATGTATGTTCCAGCTATGCTTTACAGTCTATGTTCTCTCATATATCAGCTGCAATGAGAAACACAACTTTGTTTTCTCACAGGAACCCAGTGGGGAGAACAGGGTTGAGAGGCAGAGGCACACTAGGTAAATGGGGTCCCAATCATGCTGCTGACCCAGTAGTGACAAGGTCAGTGATCTTATAGACATCTGTATTTGCGATGCTATATGCCAGTGTATTATGTGAATTTCTTTATCAATGACAGATGGAAGCGAGATAAACAAAATCGCATTGTGAAACACAAAGTTAGTAAGAAGCCCATACTGCAATTTGTGGCAATAGTGCGGAGGGACCACGGTGATTGGGCAATTCCCGGGGTAAGAATATCTCAACAGACGAATGGTCTGCAAGATATGACTGGATGTATATTCACCATCTATGTCTATGATGACAGGGTATGATCGACGCCGGCGAGCAGATCAACGTTACGTTGAAGAGAGAGTTTGGAGAGGAGGCGCTGAACAGCATAGAGGTGGCGGAAAGCAGACGAGATGAAATTAAGACACACGTTGACAAGATCTTTCAGAATGGAATTCCAGTGAGTCATGGCCACGACTGTGCTTGTGCCCTTGACATTATTGTAGGTCAAAATGAATTTCACGGCTAAATAACTTAGGTTGGGCTCAGGTAGCACTAATTATACGGGTACATGAATACAGCCCAACCTTAGCCAGTGTGTTGATGAACATAAGCTTGGAACAGCATTTTGGTCTAGGCTGATTGTGTGTGACAGTTGCCAATTATTTTTGTTACATTCCATGGAACACTGCCACTTATGTGACGCTGATATGTCACATCAATGCATCAGTTTTCAGCATCCATTCCCTCAGAACAACAAGCGCACCTGAGTATGCAAGGTAGGATAACTCCAGACATAGAGTATATAGGATCGACACTTGTCTACACAAAGCACGAAATGAACACAGTTCCTTCATTGTCTTGTGGGTGACTGGTATCTGGTGGGGTTTTAGGTTTACAGAGGCTATGTGGACGACCCCCGTAATACAGACAATTCCTGGATGGAGACCCAGGCCTACAACTTCCACGACGACACTGGAGAAGCCGTAGGCGCTTTCCGACTGCACGCAGGTAAATTTATTTCCGGAGTGGTTCTTAGCTTGATTTCTATAAATGCAAATGTGCCTCATAGTATCAGCCGACTTCCTGTGTCCCGCAGGCGACGACGCCATGGGCGTGAAATGGACAGACGTCGGTCAAGAACTGCACTTATTTGCCAACCACATAGACTTTTTACGCAAAGTTGCCGAACTACACGACGCTCACTGGTAGACAGTGTCGTCATCTTTGATCAGCCAATTGGTCAGGTGTAGACGATTCCCGTCATTCATGTTTTTTAAATAGATGGAAGCATTACAGCATCCATAATATTTTCGACAATCAAACTCGATCAGGAATCTCCACCTAGGATGTAGATGGTTTCTGCAGCAGCTGATACTGCACTTGTCCAGTCCTATTTACTACTCCCCTCTCAATATAGCTTAGAGATCTTGTTATTTCCTTTCAGCTGTATTTCATTTTCATACCTTGAATAAATCTAGTTTGCACAGTCACAACACTCACCTATCCATTGACCCATATATGAACGCTGGTATCTGATTGGACTATGGAGATGACAGGTGATAGAACCTATTCCTACAGGCTGTCACAGCAGCAGCCTGTCAGCTTGGTATGAAGCAACTTATCTTCCATAAACCATAAAACCATGGATATGAGGGGAAGGAGATTAACATGCAGTGGCTGGAAGTACCGCTGTCAGTGGCTGGTAGTACCGCTGTCAGTGGCTAGTAGTACCGCTGTCAGTGGCTGGTAGTACCGCTGTCAGTGGCTGGAAGTATTGGTGTCAGTGGATGCCATTGCCAATAATGATACCATCATCAGATCTAGACGCCTCGCGAGCGTAGACATGTCTGTAGTTGAAGTCGTTGGTAGAACTGTTAGCCCCAGCTTTCAGTTCGGGGTGATGGTACTTCTTCATCGACAGGTTGTACATTGAGTAGAGAGGCTGGTCAGTGATCTCACACTCCACCGTGATGAAGTCAAGCTCTGGCAGTTCCTCCGCATCCACCGTATACGTCTCCAATATCATCAGATCCTTACATCTACCAATGGAGAGACATCACTAATTCTATCGACTGGCAGCCATACGGTGGCGACAAATTCCTTTCTATTTTTAGCTTGGGAGCGTCAACTTTGACTGTAGCTGCTACTTCTTTCATGTTTGAGTTTTTCGCCGATGTGAAAGTTTGGTGAAGCGCTATTTGATTGGCTATCTAGTTGGAGGGGGAGGGATTACGCATCCTATCCGGTGTTAATATGCTGCTGCACCAGCGGTGGCATATAATCACAAAGAAAATCGCTGATTGGCTCTCCAGGTTTTTACGGCCAGTTTGTTTATGCAAGTAAGCGTCTAGTATGGACACTGCTGGCGCGTACGGCAAATTGTCGCCGCAACTGACGCTTGAAAATACGTCTAGTGTGGACCAGCCTTAACTCACACAGTTCAGCCACAAATGTACATTCATGAAATATGAAATTATGCTTTTATAGTCAGTATGTGGCCAGTTTCTATCTTCGAACACAAAACCAAAGTGCTATAAGCTATAATTTGGAGTTGTCTTTTCAACATGCTTTGAACAGTGCCAGCGCTGTAATTGTGAGCCGATAGTACGTGAGCGGTTGCTGACCACTCACCTCGGATGACAAGGCTCTTGATAGATATCCAGCTGATAGTATCTGTTTCTCCAGAGAAAGCATCGCCTCTTCTTTAATATTGTGTGGTGCTCGTTGTCCTTCTGCGCCAGCAGCATCTAGCCAAAGCCAAAACATATTTGGAGTTATGCTCTCGGTCACATTGTCAGTAGGCTTGTCATGTATATAGAACCTCCAGCGGTCCGAACTAGTGTTTTGCTCAAATTATCAGTATTTTATTAATAACAGTCAGGATTGTTAGTGATTTACTTTGAACATAATGAGGGATGGCAAATATAGCGTGAGGTCAGAGGTCAGAGGTCGCTATTATAGCTATTATTGTGAGGTCACTAAAACTTCTCCGTATAAAATTAGTTCCGATGGTCACTGACTAGCTGCGATTTTCTATGTGATCGAGAGTTCTTGAGACAGATCTGACTGCACCACTACCACTCTTAAGCGTAGTGGGTCAGTCAATCGCCACAGGCAGATCTACGTCTGTTACACCAGAGCTCATTGATATTCTCATATAACATGTATGTGTACATCAGGCATGGCTATCTTCTATAGAACAGGAACATCACCTGGTACGTACGGCCACTAACATTACCAGCTATGTACAGTCGCTAACATTACCTGGTACGTGCGACCACTGATCTGCTTTCTTAGCTCCACACGCTGTCCCTTGATCTTTGGCCTCCTTATTGTGTGCGTAAATGTAAAATTATCTGAAATAAAAAAATCGCAGGATAAATACAGCGAAGCTGCACCTTCATACCACGGCCCTGTCTGTCTGATCGGCCTAGAGCACTAGAGTACGTCTGTTCCCGTAGTGCCAGCGCTAAGATGGCGGTAACGGGTACAGACGCGCTAGCTCTGTCTGCTTCTATACTGTATAGCGGGAGTTCTTAGTTCGCTTTCCTGTTGAAGGTGGGTAGTTCATGCATGCAGTAAGGAAGTAGTAGGCAGAGGCCCAGGGGAATGCTGCTACTGCTGCTCAAGCCAGTGATGTGGTACCTGATTAATTGCTGGGGCGCCGATATTAGTAGTACTTACGGCAGCCCGCGACCCTGCAACTCTGAAGGTCAAACGCAAAGTCACGACATAGGGACTCTAGGAAATAACGTATTATGGATGTGTGCAGAGGAATGACACCGTAGAGCGAGGGGACAACTCCACACAGAGACACTCACTGTCTTTGCCTCTCTTCCTGATGCGCGCCTGCATCTTATTGTTGGGTGTGATGAGATAGTCGTGTACGACATCAAACTCAGCAAACGTCGGCCATCTCTGTAACGTAGACATTTCGTAGGGGGCGCTGATGCGAGTAGCAGACATTAGCGAGAGATTGACAGACATACCGAGTCTGAGAGAAATCCTCTGACAAGGAACTTTCTCTTTCTGCTGTTATTGGAGACGCGGTCCGTTACGTCTATACCAATCCGGTGGCAGACGGACTAAAAACGGCCGATACGTCACATGACATGACTAAGATGGAGGCAGTGCGAGATGTCCGCCTGTCAACCCTGACCTACCTCGATCATGCGGTAGATCTTGGAGCTGAAGCCAGTCGAGTTGTCTATGACGTCGTAGTAAGGATGTCCCACCCACGCCTGACAACGACATACAAGTTCCCACACATCATTGCCTACCGCCACGGGTCAGGACAACATGACAACATGACCGACCGAGATCAAGGCCAGATGTAAACACAGACATTGCTGACCAGCCATCCATCATACCGCAGACAGCGGCTTGACGTCTGATGACCCGCTAACAACGCACTGATAATCAACATCACATCAACATTTCCTCACTTACTGTCATCAGCACACGGAGTTCCCAGGCTAGCGTAGGTTTCAACATATAAGACAGCGCTAACGCGCAGACGGAGACATCGCTGTTTATGGCTATTGGTGGGCCAAGGGAGTTGTCTTACCTCTGCCACCTTTCTGTCCAGCTCACAGGCGAGCTCTGGGCTCTCATGGCGCACGGAGTGCTCTTCTGTAGTGTAGAAATCTTCTGCTCCTTTGGCAGCAGTGACGAGGTGGATCACCTGGTTGTAGCGGTTATCGCGAAGGTCAATGTTGTTCCAGCACTCGCGGTTGATGAGCTGCGACCAGGATTCATTCGGCATGTCTACAGAGAGTATAGGGTAGTCTGACCCACTCAGCACGCATACTAATGATATGACTTCACTAATAATGGTCAGAGGAGCCAAATGTATTGTATTGCCTACAGCTCTTCATCGTTCTTATTTATAAACTGGCTACTCCATGGCCACAACCCAAGATCGCCACTGAACTGGGGAGATTTTTCAAGCATGGCACATGATTTCAGAACAAGTGCAATTATCTCAGGCAATGATTATTGCTGATGCAGCTGATACATGCAGCTGATACATGCAGCTGATACATGCAGCTGATACATGCAGCTGATACATG
>ERZ1740065.1310-NODE-1310-length-14781-cov-11.805310_pt1 | contig 14781 bp, 6 predicted proteins | sample MGYA00581738_ERZ1740065 | MGnify/ENA primary metagenome ERZ1740065 (study PRJEB43018, sample SAMN04849749) | marine metagenome | isolation source: floating plastic debris | place: Pacific Ocean | collected 2008-09-01 | study: EMG produced TPA metagenomics...
GAAATGTGTCCACTGATGACGTAGGTGAAGGGCTAAAGCCGGTATGGCTATGTGTCATGTATAACGATCTCGATCCTAATAAATTGAAACTGAAGTCCAAATCTCCTTGACCTTGCATAGACATGTTGATACCGATGCTCACAGGACATGCTGACAATGCCATTGTGTTTTGGTGGCTCAAGTGAGAGCTATATCTATGCAAAGCCAACCTTAGTCGTTATACATAACACATAGCTGTACCAGTTTTAGCCCTTCACCTACGTCATCAGTGGACAAATTCCATTGGATGATTTCTCAACACTGACTTACCTTCTGATGATTTCACATGAAGAAAGGGATTCTAAGACATCAAATTAGTGTGTGTACATGTGAGTTGCTGGTGATTCCAATCTTTTTTAAGGGCGAGGCTGTCATATACGGCGCCATATGGCTCTTGGTTTCTAGGCAGGTCAGAGCACACCTGTGGCATGAAGGCCCAGCAGGAGGGCTTAAATTGTAATTTTCCTTATAAGGGAACTCTTGCGGCCTTTGATAACGGTGTCAAACCGATTGCCATGCATAGGTGCATAGTCAGACGGAAGTATGGCACCACTGAAACGGGGAAATTCTGATTCACATACGGCAGGCAGCCAGCTGCTGCAGTGGCTACAAATAGATGCGGAAAACACCTGATGTCGAAGTTCCTCGTGGCAGAGATTGTGGTCTGTGGGTTTTAAAGGGACCGAGTGTTCCCTATAGATGTGGCTGTAATTTTCTTAGAGGAACTGCGTTCCCTCTAGTTCCCCCTGCATTCCCTCTAGTTCCCCCTGCGTTCCCTCCTAGTTCCCCCTGTGTTCCCTCTAGTTCCCCCTGCCTTCCTTCTGAATTTAAGCACTGCTCAGCAGGAGGACTCAGTGGAACTCAGTTCAGTCCAGTTGGTTTCTGATAGTGGAGGGGAGGGGTGATTCAGGGATAGCATCAGAGATCTCAGGACAACAAACAGCTGTTGCTGATCTCTGATATTATTGAGGCAGAAGTCATCAACTCATAGCTGTCCAAAGGACACCTTTCATCGGCTGACAGCGTAACTGATTGCTCAGCTACGCTGACTGTGTGACGGCCTGTGTGACGGCCTGTGTGACGGCCTGTGTGATGGCCTGTGTGACGCTGACTGTGGCACAGCTGTGCAATGAGTGCAGCTACGATTTCTTCATCTATTACTAGCCTACATAAAAAACTTTTGAGGTTTTTTGACGTTAGCGTTTGGTGTTTGCCTGAATCAGCCTTGAACACGAAAGGCCCATTCACACAGGCCGATAAGGCAGAGCGATTAGCTCAGCGATAGGCGGGACTGCTAATCACGTGATGTCATAATAGCTTATAGCCGATAGAAAAGGGATGAGTAGAGCTTTCGACATGTCGAACTTTGACCTCGCTATTAACTAATGCTTCTAATTTTATTGGCCAATAGCCATTCAACTGGCGGTAAGCTCCGATAAAGTGCTAGGCTTGTTGTGAATAGGCAGCAGTAGTACAAGTTCTGGGTCAAGTAGTGACATGGTGGGAAAAGCAGTGGGGGGATACACTCTCTTCAATGAGAGATGGACAACTCATATACATATCATGACCTAGATGAATTCATTAGTCTAGAATCACAGACTGGTTGGCTGGTGTTTGCAAAGGAAACTAGTTCCATCATACATATATTACAACTTCATGTCAACTGTTGGTCTAGGAATAGAAACATGAAGGTAGCTACATTCAAGTAAGCAAACAAGGTAATTGAACTAGAACGCACAGCATGATTATGACATACTATCCTATGCCCTGGATTCGGACTGTTGAGAAGTTGGTGAGAAGTGAGTCGCAACCAAGTCTACTCGTCACTAAAACCCTGATGATGAGTCCAGGTCCATAAGGAAAGTAGAGAAAGCGATCAAGCATCGGGTGGGATGCTCATTGAGCTAGTAAAGATGCAGAAACACCTTTCTCATCCACATACAACCAACACAGTTGGTCATGACTGCTGAGGAGCAAAAGCCAACTTGTGGGAATGACGTGAAATGTTGTTAGCAGTTACTTAGCAGTAGCAGTACGTGTATAAAAACCCTCATCTCCACACATGGCCAACACCGGCAAGCTAAAGGTAGGTACAAAAGCCGGAATGGGAAAAACCGGAATCCGGAAAATCCAGAATCACTTAGTAATTGGAGTTGTCTTCTTCTAAACTGAAAACTGAGATTCCGTAGCAACAGCGACGTGAACTAAGCGAAATATTTATCTCAACCTCCTTTCAATTTTCGTTTTAAAACATCTGAAAATTTTCTCAAACTCAAGAATTAGTCTACTTCAACGCAAATCTATGCAATACACTCCACATTTTTACTATATTTGCCATTATTTACATCCAATGTGTCCGAATCAGAAGAAAACCTAATCGTAAATCATATTTCTTTCTGTTCAATGTTTGCTCCATTCATTCATGGAACTTTTCATGTACTTCTGGCAGACATGAAGTTGATGAAAAGACACATTTATTGATTTATTCGTCTCATTAGAGTCAAATGTATGTTTAGAATAAGTCAATCGAAACGATGTGAATGAATTGAGTAAAAATGTGTCATTATTGGGTTTTTCCGTGCTGGTAAATATAAAATAATTAGTTTATCATGCAGTGTACCATACAAAATACCATGAGGGTTGAGGTGAATCTTTCGTTTAGTTCACGTCGCTGTTGCTACGGAATCTCAGTTTTCAGTTTAGAAGAAGACAACTCCAATTACTAAGTGATTCTGGATTTTCCGGATTCCGGTTTTTCCCATTCCGGCTTTTGTACCTACCCGCAAACTAAGCCAGTGCACTATGGGAAATGGGAGGACTGCAGCAGCTATGAACCGTTGAACTAATTCACTCCTGCTGAGCTGTTATCGCTTGACAGCCATGCCTAGTATGAACTACTTATGGCATAGCATGACGTCACGCGATTAGAAAACCTACTTATCCGCCCTGCTAACAGCTCTGTTTTATCGGCCTGTGTGAATGGGCCTTAACTGATTGCTCAGCTACGCTGACTGTGTGACGGCCTGTGTGACGGCCTGTGTGACGGCCTGTGTGACGCTGAATGTGGCTTGCATGGCTGTGCAATGAGTGCAGCTGCGATTTTTTTATCTATTAAAAAAACTATAAAAAAACATTCGAGGTTTTTGACATTAGTGTTTGGTGTTAGCCTTAGACACGAACTTTTGACTGTTTAAGTTCAGTTTAGTTCTGTTTTTATCTCAGTTCTGTTTATTGCCAAAAACACTCGCCTATCTATAGGAGGAGGATGCCACCTAATGGCCACCTGCACCCAATGGGCGCTGCGCCATAACCAATCAAAATGCGGGCTCAATCCGTGCCGAGCTAGGACTGAATATAAAATAGCACAGTGCCTGAATCATCAGGTGTAAAATGCATCACGGACACCGAGTCAGTGCCACACAAGAACTCGATGAAACCAGTCTGCAAAACATGGTGATAGCCCAACAGGCAATTTGTGGTAAGAATGCACGTGTAGAGGGGAATTGGGGACAATGTGATTTCCATTACAACACTGATGAACAATCGTTATCGATATCACAGCTTTTTCCAAAATGGGGATTTCGCAATCATAGGCTAGGCAGAGCTTAAATTGTAGTTTTCTTTATAAGGGAACTCTAGCGGCCTTTGATAACGGTGTCAAACTGATTGTCATGCATAGGTGCATAGTCAGACGGAAGTATGGCACCACTGAAACGGGGAAATTCTGATTAATATCATATACGGCGATCAGTCAGCCAACTGCTGAAGTTGCTACACACAGATGAAACTGAGCAGAAAACACCTGATGTTGAAATTCTTTGTGGCAGAGATTGTGGCCTGCGGGTTCCCTCTAGATGTGGCTGTAATTTTCTTACAGGAACTGCGTTCCCTCTAGTTCCCCCAGAATTTAAGCACTGAGGCTAGGTACTTAGATGGATATTACACAACTGACCTGCACTAAGAGCTGTCTTGTTCGATCTCTCGGCAACATCAGTCAACGCTTTGGTCAGCTTTTCTTTGCTTCTGTCCAACTGAGAAGCTGACTTTCGAAGCTTTTCCACCTCAACTTGAATAGCATCTATATCTGAAACCAAGCTTTCATTATTAGCTCCCAATTCACCAGATGAGCTGAACATAAAGTTATCGTAGTGTGGAGGTTCTTCTACGTTGGCTGTACCACGACCACTCGCCATGTTGCTGTGAAGTACACGAGCGGAAATAAAGTGAAACTTACCATACTTCCCACCGCATGAAATACGGAAACATGATTGGCTAGTTGGATCGATTTCGATCCCTGCCGATAAAACTCGTAAATTTAAACTACTTACGCACCTAGAAGTAAAGCGAGCTGCTGCGGTATTTGAACTACTACACGTCGAGGGATGTAGGGTACGAGTACTACTTTCAACAGGGGCGTATATTATAAGAATTTGAGCAGTCTAACTTTCAGTGATTAAAGTTAAAAAGCTTTCAAAACTTACGCGCACTCCTCTTCAGCACTGGGATTTGATAGCTTTTGTTCTGGTTTGTTTGGCGTCACCATTCATTCATTGTTATTGGTACTTTGTAGCAGTGGACTGGTGTGTCAGAAATGCATTTGCGCAACTTTTTATTTAAAGCTTCAAACTGTCTAACTCTGCAGCAGTCGAACTCTCGACTGTTCGATATATGAATCTACGCCCCTGACTTTCAACTAACGTGGTCGGCTCAGGGAAACCACAGAGCAAAGAGGAGCAGTAATTCACTTCTCAGTAACTATAATCAAGTTCACTATTATGATTATGCAATAATATATTTAAATAAACAGTAATACAATAAAATTATCATTTGATTGGATATAAAATATAAAAAGAATAATAAAACGATCGTATTGTATTGTGTGTTTTCAATTATCATACCAAAATATAAAGGAACTACCTTCTTGTGCAAATGAAAAACTGCTCAGCTATACTGGGTCTAAAATTTCAGCAACTAAATAAATAAGTATGGTCAATGGTCAGGCTGAGTGTGGAATCGGTAATTCTCAAATCCACCCAGCTTGCAGCGTAGTTCATTGGGAACACATTATGTGGCTGTAGGTAAAGACACCCGTATAGAGTTGAGCACAAGAGACTGGAGGTACAAGTTATCACGAGTTTGCACTTTCAGCTTCCACTTACAGCATACTACGTACTTTGTCAGTACATTTGATTTTACTCGAAGCGTTGCGAAAGTCTGGCCGTTCGATCGGTTTGAATGAATGCATGTGTCCGTTTGTATCAAAGTTTCTGAGGAAGATGTGAATGAAGTTCTGATAACCACCGCAGCTCATCATGAAGTCTTGGTAGTCCTTGCAGTACTCGCACTGCGGCACGATATCAAGAATGGATGACATGGCTAACAACATAGCGCCTGTCAGCCCATACACGGTGTACATGTGACCTTGACATTCGTAGTCGAAATAGTCACTAGACAGCTGCTGCCCGCAATGCATTATCCAGTTGGCCCTGTGGTTGTCTCCTTGGCAGGGCCTGTTAAAAAATAAAAGACATGGTTAGATTTATTAGGGCCAGGCTAGGCGCCTATAAAAAAATAGCTTTCTGCAGAATTTTTTACTATTTTATTCCAAAAAAATTATTAATATTCGGCGTATTAGTTGAGTGCTCCGCCTTTGCTGGGATTAGGCGCCTCGGCCATGTTGTGTGAAGGGTCGCAACAGGCTTTGCAATCACCAACAAGCCAGCGCAAGCACTATCGCCAACAGTTACGATTAGTGTGAACTAGCCTTTAGCTATCAAGCGCCTAGCGCCAGCGAATAGCCCTATTAACTGGGAAAACTTATGGGAAAACTTCAGCAAAATATTTCTCTGAGTGACTCGCTGATCATAACACGGATATAAAAAGCTCTACAGTGTCTGTTCACTATATCTCTGTAAATAAATCCATCGTTGTTTGAGGGATGATATTAAAAAAGATGACTACAAATAGCAGTAGTGCAGAAAAATGTAAGTGGACTGGACCCAGATGGGATGGAGAATGTACTGAACACAACGTGACAGCTAAAACCAAATATGAATTGGAGCTAAAAAGCCAAAACCATTACACCCCTAAGTGCAGCCCCTTGATCGTATCCAAGCAACATAGCAACATAGTGATCTCTATACAGTATAGTATATGGAGACTAAATTATGGGTAACCTAGCCTCAAGTTCCCCATCTTTCCACCAATGTTTTTAGTATCCTCACCACTTCAAAAACTCTGGATAACTCAATAAGTCAGTGCAAGTCATACATATTATACTCAAACCATACCTTTCAACATCAACGTAGAAGATGGATTCGACTTCGCCAGTGCATGGCTTGGGTTTGAAGGAGGGGTCTATAAAAGCTACCACTCTGTGTACGAGTACGCCATACTTAGAGATTAGTGGTGGCAACACGGCAATGACCTCCGCTTGGTCCCGGCGCAGGCCAATCTCTTCCTGAAACAATCAGGTACATGTGGAGGTAGTACTAGGTACTAGTAATAGGCACTAGTAGTACCTAGTACTACATGATATGCACTAGTAGTACCTAGTACTACGAGGTGATAGGTACTTGTAGTACCTAGTAATAGGTGGTAGTAGTACCTAGTACTACATGATATGTACTAGTAATACCTAGTACTCGGTAATAAGTCATACTAGTACCTAGTATGAGGTAATAAGTAGAACTAGTACCTAGTACTAGGTAATAGGTACTAGTAGTACCTAGCACTAGGTGATAGGTACTAGTAGTACCTAGCACTAGGTGATACGTACTAGTAGTAGCTACCTCATACCTAGTATTACCTAATAATTGTTAGTAGTACTAGCCTAATAGTCATACCCACACACATTGGAAATAAGCAAGCTTTGAGATTAGATAGTTGGTAGAGACGACCATGGTCACAGTAACATTGATCCATGCTATGCAGAGATGACGTAAGAAAGAACAGCCACACTCTTATCAAGAGAAAAAAATTACCTCAGCCTCCCTGAGGGCGGTCTCCTGAATGCTACTATCTGTTGTATCCACCATGCCACCAGGAAAGCACGATTCTCCTCCACTCCTGTTCATTCTTTTGCTCCTTAGAGTCATGATATAGCGCCATCGATTAGTGACTGGACACCTCTGGATGCCAATAAGGACCGCGGCTACCTTTAATCTCTCCAGGTAGCCTGATTTGCGGTCGCTACGAATCATATCACTAGCGTCCGTTTCACGAGTCTTAGAACAGCCACGGCAGTACTGACATGATTCAGGCTTTAAAAACGGGCAGCAGTACTTCAGTACACTCTCTCGAATGAAAGATTTATCCATAGTACTTCGGTACAAGCAAGAGCTTGCTTGCTGCTCTTTGTTGAGAGTGCGGGAACCTGCACGGCAGGTATGGTGGGTGAGAATATACTTTAATTCTACCAGTATCGTTCAATTTTCAGCTGCAGACGTTACAGTTATGTATCCGAGTTTCAACGCTTTCAGCAAAACAGCTAATTCTAAAGAGGGTCCGACCCTCTTTGCTAATTCCTACTACGGGGCGCGGTGGTATGAAGATGTCTAGCTGGCGCCTATGTAGATGGAGGAGTAAGTTGGGAGCACACATTCTAACTGGTTGAAATCCGTATTTGGCTATGCTCGATAGAGCCTATTAACTTACAAAGCAGCAAATTTGAATTAAGATAATACTCTCTATCACCACAAAGAGCTGCTAATTTGCCACTCTGACTATTCACCTTCGTTTTGCTCATTAATATGGATCAGTAAGTAAATAAATACATTTAGATCTAAAAATTGTATAAAAATAAGTTGGGGCAACTGCGATGCAGTGTAGGAATATAGTTATTCTTAGCAATGTCATAGCGCGTCGAAAAAGATCTACACCATTGACGTAGTTCCAGCGAAGATCAATGTAAATCTGCATACAATAGTTCTGTAGAGATTGTTGAAGATTATTTTCATGACTATAAAATTTATGTAAAGACTATAAAAATGATAATTATGTTTTCTTCCAGAGATTACGAGAAAAGGAAAATACTTTCGTTTTGAGAAATAGATCACTACGCGCCCTGCTACGTTGCTAAGATACGTCTAAACTAGTGACGGTCGACCAAAGCTTTCATTCAGTTCATCTACTTGCAGTATCAGACTAAAGATGGCTTTACCATTTCTACCAGGCAATTCCTTCAGTCAAAACGTAAGTAAACCACTGTTCAGCAACTCCTAACATGTGGAAAAGTTAGCTGTATTCAATCAGTAAGATATCAATCTTGTTATTCAGTTGGGAAAGGAAAAATTTCACAAGTCACACCACTTCGACTATGTGAACCGTGATGTTGCGAAGATGATGGAAGAAAAGTGCGGCATTGGAGGAGTGCCACTTCCAGGTCAGGATATCAAACCTAAAAACTCAGTTTTCCCAAGAGGTGAGGGAGCAAACCAGCCTGCCTGGGTAGCCTTCGATAAGCAAGTTCTTTGCTTCGATGGGTAAGTGAACATCTAGAAACATTCGGCCTTAAATAGGAGATAAAGATATGGTAACAGTCATATCTTCTATTCAGGTTTTTCCAAGAGTCGGTAGTTGAAAGGCGTGAAGAACAGTATCGTGTCAGGCCATGCATTGTCTACTTCTACCTGGAAGATGATAGCGTGCAAGTCGTCGAGCCTAGACAGAAAAATGCTGGCCTACCACAGGGCACACTCATCAGAAGACATAGGTGAGTCATCAATTGATAGTAGCAGATCATCCTGAGGAATAAGTTAGCAGATCAGATTTCAAATCACATTTTTCTTACTAGAATTCCGCGACCACCACCGAATGATGACAGGCATTACACAGTAGAGGACTTCAACATTGGCAGGGAGCTAACAATGTACGGCCGTGTGTTCAAACTGACCAGTTGCGATGAGTTTAGCCGTAACTTCTTGACCAAACTTGGCGTCAGAGTTCCACCACCAGAGGGCACTCCGACTGATCCTTACACAGACCACAGGAAGGCGGTGAGTGTGAATTTTGTACACCAGTACTCCGATTAGATCGTCAATATTATCTCGTTTAGGAATTTTGTACTCCAATTCTACACAGGCTCTAATTTCGTACACCAGTTCTATACAAACACTAATTTTAAATCCTCGCACTACAGATGGATGAGTCAATGCAGCCGCTGAGACCATACGAAAGATTTGACACACTCAAGCAGTTCTTGGACCATGATCGACATGTGCTGAGGTTCTACTGTTTCTGGGACGACACCGACAACATGTTCGGAGATCAAAGGAATCTCGTACTTCACTACTTCCTGGCAGATGATACCATCGAGATCCGAGAGGTGATCCCGGCCAATGCCGGCAGAGATGCAGCCCCAGTGTTCCTACGTAGAGGACCTGTGCCCAAAGATATCATACCGCTGAAACAGCCAGGGGAGGTTACTCAGAGAACTGTGCTGAATGTGTTCGGACCAACTGGCCACGGCAGCAGATACATCCTGGACAGCCTTAAGGTTTGAATTACTTATGTATACTAGACATCATTGATACTTTCATAGAAGTAAAGATCATACAATTTGACATGTTAGTACGAACTAATTTCAATGTCTATGTCTGTAGACTGGCGCAGTACATATGGATACATACAAGGACAGTGATATGAGCATTGGAGCTCATCTCAACATCTATGGTAGAAAAGTTGTCCTGTGTGACTGTGATGACTTCACCAAGGAGTACTACGTGACTAAATATGGCGTTGGTGAGTCAGATAATGGATGCACCGTTGGCAATTGTATAGAAATAAATACTAACAGAGTCTTGTCTGGTTGTAGGCAGTTTCCCTGCCATACCATACCAGAGGCAGCCGGAGCCTCCAATGCCTCGTGAAGTGCCTCCATATAATGGATTCGGGTCTGAGGAGGACTCCCTCTGCTCCTGCGCCGGCCTCTTGCCAAAGCCTCCGAGAAGAGACTTTGTCAAGTTTATGGAGAAGGACAGGTGTGGGCTGGAGAGCAATGTGCTCAGATTCCTGGCCAAGATGGAGACGAACAAGCCCATAGACATGGACAGGAGGTTCATCATCAGCTACTTCCTGGCTGATGACACCGTCCTGGTGTTCGAACCACCTGTCAGGAACTCAGGTGAGGCTAGCACCTTCCTCTCACCTATACTCATAGTTGCTCAGTATTTGTGGCAGTCATGGCATGCAGTAACAGGTGCTGCTGTAATACCATACACACTATACCTGTATATTTGTGTAATAGGAATGGCTGGTGGCAAATTCTTGGAGAGGCAGAGAGTGAAGAAGCCTAACCAGCCAAGATACGGAGTCAACAAGAGCGAGTACTACCTGGCCAGCGACATGTTTGTCGGTAACACCGTGGAGCTGAACAGATTCCGCTTCGTGCTGATTGATGCTGATGAGTATGCTTTCAGATACATGGAGCAGCACGCCAGTGATGTCAGTATCCCATCTGTAACCATAGCAACCTCCCTCAGGATGTGCATTCAGCATGTTATCAGTTAAAACGTGAATTCTTCTTCCAGTTCCCTCACAGCTCAACATCCGCGGTCATCGATCGGGTTCGTGGAGCCTCGAGCCAACAAGTGGAAGATGTGCTGTCCATGTTCCAAAAAGCTGACCCGACGAGAAGCGGACTCGTAAGCTATGATGACTTCATCAATTTTCTGCAAGCCATGAAGCCGGACATCAGCGCTCAGGAGATCATGACCATCGCAAGGCTGTACAGGTAAAAACAGGAGATGAATGGGAGTTGTCTTATCACAGTAGCATGAGGTTGACTTTTGACCTATTATTACAGTGAGAGGTCGCAGGATGATGATGTCAACACCAGTGGTCTGATTTATTTGGTACAAGACGCACTTAGGAAGAACAATTTCGATATCAGAACCAACAAACTGCAGGAAGCTCTTATCCAGCGAGATGCTCAAAAGTATGTCAATTAGGTCACTTCCTGTTTGCTAGCGCTTGATCATCAACTTAAGACAAACAACTCCCTGTTGTAGGAATGAGTTCCTGAGTGAGAATGAAATCATCACTGCTTGCAAGGCCATCAGGGTGCCAGTGCCCAGGGATATGTTGTCAGTGCTGGTATCAAGGTAAGAGGGAACGGAATTGAGTTGTATCGGCAAAGATACAAATCCACCTTCATTGAACCATGACTTGATACTACAGATGCAGCCGCAACGAGCTGGGAGAGCTGAAATACACAGATCTCCTTCAATTCATGGACTGGAAGACAAACCCGGTGGCAGCGCCGCAGAACTACCAGCAGGGAGTCTACAACCAGAGCTGGACACAGAGATCTGCCACTGACCAAGTGCACAGGATACAGTACGTCAAACTGCTCACAGACATCTATGGACCGGCCGTTGCCTCGCTACTCGATCAACAGCAAAACTAACCGCACTCACCATTGAATCGCGTCTGACATTGTTTAAACTGAATAATTGGTAAATTGCGGATTGTCTCCCCATGTTGGGCTCGCCAAATCATTGAAGTGATGGTACAACAAACAGCAAGTTGTATAAAGTGAGATGATTTTAGTACCACTGTTGGTATACCAATGCTTGTATTATCCGAGTGTTAAATATACAGAACATTAAAATGAGACACCCCTAGTTCTGTTTCATACACATATGCTGAGGCGTCTCGGGAACTGAGACTGAGTGTCCTCCAGAACATTCTCCGAGGTTTAAAATCTAAGATCCTGTGTCCACGGGTTTATTCACATGCCTATGAGTCTATTTACATGTCTATGGGTATATTTACGAGTCGATGCATCTCTTTACTTATCCATGAGTGTATCTGCATGTCTATGGGTCTATTTGCATATCTATGGGTCCCTTCACATAGATATGTGTCTATTTACATGTCTTTGGTCCATTTACCTGTCTCCAAGTCTGCTTGCATGGCTATGCATCTATTTTTACAAGTCTACGGGTCTATTCACATTTCTATGCATAATAGATTTACCTGTCTATGGGTATAATTACATGTCTATGGGTATAATTACATGTCTATGGGTATATTTACCCATCTATGGGTATATTTACCTGTCTATGGGTATATTTACCCATCTATGGGTATATTTACCTGTCTATGGGTATATTTACCTGTCTATGGGTATATCCGCATGGTTATTTACTGCCAAATTGTAACGAAAAACATGCGAGCCACACAACAGAGATTTCTTGTGCTGATTGGTGTCTGTGGTTCTGTCTAAAAGACGCGCAAAAACTGTCCTAGAGATTGTCGGAGACTAGTACCGCAGTAGCTGGAGATGTTCATACCTGTCAGGCTGAAAATACTGGAGATTTCGTTTTTCTGAACTTTGAGAAGTCATATCTCAAAACTCCTAACCTCTACAGCTAGGATTCTGTCATATCTGAGCTCATCTCAGCAAGATCTAACTGTTGAGCCACAGGAGAACATTAGAAAACCATTAATAGCAATTTCGACCCTAAATTCTGGCACCTAAAATACGGGAGTCTCTTGGGAAATATGGGAGACTTGACAGGTATGGAGATGTTACTGACATGGTTATATATATCCTTCGTTATTGACAACACAGTAATCTGACGCTTAGTAAATGACACTCGACTTGACTCGAGTTGGAGTGGAGACACTAGTATTGAATACTGCATTGTCTCGAGTACAGTAACACTTGGATAAGGTAGCAGCAGGACTCAACTACTCTCCTGTGTCATAATTCGATTTCAAAACTAAAGTATTGGAAATCAGAATTCGTGATTGAAGGCAGTTCGCTATGTATGAGAGGGTGAGTCAAATGGTCAGGTGTACATAAACACTGGATAGTAGCAACACAATGGCGGATCAATGAATGTTTCTAAACTTGGAATCAGAACTGGCAACGGTGTCAGGCAGGCATCAGGTAGTGTAAGCAATGACAAAATCAGGGCTGTGAGGGTAAGTGTCTCCGAGTAAGTGTCTCCGAGTAAGTGTTTGATTAAGACAGTCAGAGTAAGTGTTTGTGAGTAAGTTACAAGTTATTACATTTTTCAAGATACTCTAGTACGTCAGCAGTTCAAAATTGTCTTCCTAAAGCCCACCTGCCATTTATTAGTTGCGTATTGTTGTACTAAAGTGTAGATATGTTCAATTACGTACTTTCTAGGAAGATAAATATGTTTGTTATTCTACATTACCACTCAGTAACTTATGCAATCCTACTGCTAGAAATAGAAGTAAAGTGGCTTATTCTCTATCGTCAAGGCAACATCTCACATTTCAATCGATTGTTCATTTTTTGAAATGTAATAATTTTGAATTATTTATCACAATCGTATGGCAGGTGAGAGATATTAAGCATTAAGCTTTAATGGCTTAGTATAGATTTTACCAGATCTTTGTTGATATTTGTTTGAACAGAAAATGTGTTTAGAGTTCGAGTCAAACTAAAGAGAAGTCATTCTTGGCATCAGCTGATAGAGGGAGCGTGACATCTATCATTATGAGTCACTCAAAGCAGCGGGAAAAGTCCATACAGTAAGTATTGTACATACAGCAAGTATTGTTCATACAGCAAGTATTGTACATACATTAAGTATTGTACGTACAATAAGTATTGTACCTACAGTAAGTATTGTACGTACAGCGAGTATTGTATGTACAGCAAGTATTGTACATACAGTAAGTATTGTACGTACAGTACGGTGCATAAGTACTGTAAACATTATTAGTACTAGAAGGATTGTAAGTGCCGTAAAGATTGGTATCAGTCTATTTCTCCACCTTAAAATTGCTCAAGATAAGAAGTCTTGAAGAACTCTTAAGAATCCCTATGAAGTTTTCAAGACTTCTTAAGAACTCATGAAGAGTTCTTCGACAATTCGTGAAGGGTGCTTCAAGAACTTTTAGGGTGGAGAAATGGGCAATTACCTAAATATTGTACTGTATTCTCTCAACTATAGGAGACACCTAAATCCTACAGCCATCACTATAACCTCATGTAGGATGGTTGTAAAGGAGCCATCTTAGTTTGATAAGAGAGAAACAGGTTAGAACTATTAAAAAAGCTTTCAAATCAATTATTAGCCAGAGAATGAGGTCTAATTTAAGATGACCTCATTTCCTTAGACACGCGTCTTATAGTGGAGGGAATACAATAAGTACTGTAAAGATTGTAAGTGTTTCTCATACAAAATTGTATGAATAAACAGAAGTATAACCACCAGACAAGAGTAGAGGTGGTTGCAGAGACAACATGACTACAGGAAGTGATTAGATGTAACCATGGATACATAAACAAAACGAACTGGTTCAATGAACAAGCAATCTGGTGTTATGTTAATTGATTTGAATTATGTTTTTGAGAGCTGCACTGGATGGCATCCATAGGCTTGGAAGCTATGAATGTCCCATCCATATATTACAGACACCAGGCAGCACCTGCTACCAGACAGGTTAAGCAGGTGTTTGATCAGTGGCGCCACCGAGGCAAGATTTCACAAGATGCGTTTAGACAGCACAGAGGATCAAGGAAACCGACCAGCAGTCGACATACTATCGCATCTGCAACTCAAGAGATACTACAGGCGGCATCCAGTCTACAATCCAACAGTTAGCAGTCGTTGTCTCAGACACCTCAATACTCATACCAGTCAACCCTCCAGGATCCCCCCCCCCCAGACTCCCCGCCCTAGACTCCCTGCCCCAGACTCCCAGACTCCCGTATTTCAGCTATCAGAATTTCAGGTAAAATTTGTAATTATTCGT
>ERZ1740065.1311-NODE-1311-length-14774-cov-4.402405_pt1 | contig 14774 bp, 15 predicted proteins | sample MGYA00581738_ERZ1740065 | MGnify/ENA primary metagenome ERZ1740065 (study PRJEB43018, sample SAMN04849749) | marine metagenome | isolation source: floating plastic debris | place: Pacific Ocean | collected 2008-09-01 | study: EMG produced TPA metagenomics...
GTGGGGCGCACTCCCGACCTGGTGGTCGGTACCTGGGTAGGTGGCGATCAAAACTGGATTCGCTTTCGGACCCTATCGGAGGGAACGGGAGCCAAGATGGCCCGTCCCTTTTTCGCCCGTTTTCTCAAGCGGATCGAACAAGATCCCGAGGCCGACAACAATGCGGAAGCGCGTTTTCCTACTCCCTCCGGCGATATTGGGATCGAATTGGATTGCGAGGTCTACAACCGCGACGGGGGCATCATCAGCAATGGCAACGAGTATTTTGATGAAGAAGAGAACGAAAGCTTTGGCGATGACCACTTTGGTGACGAAAGCCCTCTGCGTGATTCGACCGAAAACGAGGATTTTTAAATAACGAAAAACAGAACGACTACAAACCCACCGATGAACCGCAGTTTACTCCTACTGGCGCTGATCAACACCATGCTGATGCCGCAGTGCGTCCCCTACGAAGAAGAAAAAATTACCGAAATCAGATGGGACCTCCAGGACCCCGTTTTGCAACGGCTCTACGAAGCGCAGGATCGACAACAAACCGATAGCCTGCTGGCTTTTTTCCGCCACCGCGATCCCAGTTACCGCTACGCGGCGGCCCTGGCCTTTGGATCCGTCGGCAGCCAGGTACCGCTCGCCGTACAGGACAGCCTTCATCAATTGCTGCGGGATGAGGTCACCGGGGTACGCCTCGGGGCGGCTTACGCCCTGGGCCAGCTGGGTTCCTCCCGGGCGGAAGGGCCCCTCATTGCGGCCTTTCAGGATACTACGGTCAATTCCGACTACCTGCGCAAAACGATTTTGGAAGCGGTAGGCAAAGCCGCTTCGGCGTCCTTTTTACCCGCCATCAGCACCACGACTACCTACCTCCCAACCGATACCCTGCTTTTGGAGGGGCAGGCCCTGGGAATCTACCGCTACGCCCTACGGAAGCTGGTCAGTACCGAAGGAACGGCTCGGATGGCGGGTTTTGTAATTGACAAACAGTACCCGGCAAGTGTTCGCCTGCTCGCCGCTCACTACCTCCAGCGGGCTCAAAACATTCGAATCGATACCTTTGCTGTCGATCTGGCCCGGACCCTGCCCCTGGAAACCGATCCACACATCCGGATGGCCCTGGCGCTAGGCCTGGGCAAAAGCAAGCGTCCCGAGGTGCTCCAGGCCCTGCTGCGTCAACTGAGCACCGAGTCCGACTACCGGGTAAAGTGCAACATCTTACGGGCCTTCCGCAATTTTCCCTACGCCCAAGTTGCACCCGCCGTCACCACGGCCCTCGACGATCCCAATGCCCAGGTATCCGCTTCGGCGGCTGATTTCTTTATCGCGGCTGGCTTGGGGCCGGATGCCCCCAAATACTGGCGCAAGGCCAAAGACGACACCACCCTGCACTGGCTGACGCGTCTGAAGCTGTACACGGCGGCCAACAAATTGCTACCTCCTTACATGGAAGTCACCAAAGGGCGTATCAATCAAGAGCTGAAAAATTATTTTGTCCAAACCCCCAATCCCTACCAAAAGCGCGGCGCCTTACTGGCCCTAGCCGAATTTGGCTGGAACTACCGTTTTATCCACGAGCAGGGCTTCTCGGTGACGGAGCCGGTGGTACGGACCGGAGCCGTGGAGGCCTTGGGAAAGATTGCGCGGACGCCCAATTTTAGAAGCTTCTTTGGGCTGGGTACGCGCCGCGTCAAAAACGACTTGGCGCTTTTCCTACAGGAGGCGATCAATTTAAACGACGTCGGGATGATGGCGGAGGCGGCAAATATTCTGAGCGACCCATCCCTCAATTTTGCCGAGGTCGTAGAAAATCCTTCCTTCCTGACCCAAGCCCAGCTGAGGCTACAACTGCCCAAGCAGACCGAGACCTACTATGCCCTACAGAAGGCCATCGATTATTTTAACGGCAACGACAAGAGTGTGGCACTGCCTCCGGAGTACAACCACCCCATCGACTGGCGCGTGGTGAGCGAGCTCGACGGGTCGACCCGCGCCACCATCCAAACCAGTAAGGGGCCCATCCGGCTGCGCTTCTTTCCCGATGCGGCGCCGGCTTCGGTGGCCAACTTTATCCAACTGGCCAAGAGTGGCTATTACGATGGGAAAAACTTCCACCGGGTCGTCGCCAATTTTGTGGCCCAGGGAGGCTGCCCACGGGGTGATGGCTACGGCGGGCTCAACTACTCGATCCGCTCGGAATTGCCGCCGATGTACTACCAGGATGCCGGAATGGTGGGAATGGCTTCGGCGGGTAGGCACACCGAGTGCACCCAATTTTTTATTACCCATTCGCCGACTCCGCATTTGGATGGGAATTACACTATCTTCGCAGCCGTGGAGCAGGGCCTGGAGGTGGTCCACCAACTGGAGGTGGGCGATCTGATCAACCGCATCAGCATTCAATAATTTCGTTTGACCAAATTGACCAATAGAGAAAGATGGATTCTACCCACTTGATTAAGACCACTGCGCTGACCGAGCGCCACATCGCCCTGGGGGCGAAAATGGCCCCTTTTGCGGGCTACAACATGCCCATTTCCTACACCAGCATTAGCGAAGAGCACGCTGCGGTGCGTACGGGAGTTGGCGTGTTTGACGTATCGCACATGGGAGAATTTATCGTACGGGGAGAAAAAGCCCTGGACCTGCTACAGCGGGTCACCTCCAACAACGTGGCCAAACTCGAAATTGGTGATGCCCAGTACTCCTGTTTGCCCAATCAAACGGGAGGAATCGTTGATGATTTGCTGGTGTACCGGCTCTCGGAAGAGCGCTGTGCGGCTGGCGAACGCGCCTACATGTTGGTCGTCAACGCCTCGAATATCGACAAGGATTGGGAATGGATCGCCAGCCACAACGACGAGGGGGTAACGATGATCAACATCTCCGATCAGACCGGTTTGCTCGCCGTACAGGGCCCCAAAGCGGCGGCGGTGTTGCAGTCGCTCACTGAGGTCGATCTCGCCGGGATGAAGTATTACACCTTCGTTCGGGGCCAATTTGCCGGTATTGATAACGTATTGATTTCGGCGACGGGCTATACGGGCTCGGGCGGTTTTGAGCTGTACGTCGATGCGGCTCACTTGGAGCCATTGTGGGAGGCGGTGCTGCGGGCGGGAGAAGCCGAGGGCATCCGGGCCATTGGTCTGGGGGCGCGGGACACGCTGCGTTTGGAAATGGGCTACTGTCTGTACGGCAACGACATTGACGATGCCACTTCGCCCATTGAGGCGGGTCTGGGGTGGATTACCAAGACGAAGAAGGGCGAGTTCAATTCCCGCGAGATTTTCAAGCGGCAGCGGGCCGAGGGGGTCAGTCGCAAATTGATTGGTTTGCAGCTGGATGGTCGCCGCGTACCGCGTCAGGGTTACGTCATCGAAAATACGGAAGGGCAGGAAATCGGCGTGGTGACCTCGGGAACGCAGTCGCCCTCTCTGGGCCATCCCATCGGGATGGGTTACGTGGCGGTGGGACAAGCCAGCCCGGGGAACGTGGTCAATATCGTTTTTGGGAAAAAGCGCTTGGAGGCTACCCTCACCAAGCCTCCTTTTTATCGGGTAGAGTCATAAAATCCCCTTTTCTCAAAACAAAAAGGCGCTAAATTTGATTTTTATTTGGTACTACTGATTTCAATCAGTATTGAAAGTATTGATAGCATATAAATAAAGTGTAAGGAATAGTACTATGTCAATGACACTAGAAGAAGGTAAACAGCGGTTTATCCAATCCTGGGGGACGTTGGGATCGAACTGGGGGATTAACCGGACCATGGCTCAAATTCACGCGCTACTGTTGATTGCTCCGCAAAGCATGTGTGCCGAAGACATTCGGACGGAACTCAATATTTCCATGGGCAATGCCAACATGAATCTACGCGCCTTGATCGACTGGGGGCTGGTGTACAAAGAGCTGAAACCCGGTGAGCGAAAAGAGTATTTCGTCGCGGAAAAGGACATGTGGGTAGTCATTCGCCAAATCATCACCCACCGCAAGAAAAAGGAATTGGAGCCGATGATCAGGGTGTTGGATGAGGTGGCTGGTGTCCAGGAGGTCTGTACCGAATCCGAGGAATTCTGCAAGGTGGTCCGCGATTTACAACTGTTCTCCAACAAGGCTGATTCTGCCCTTGATACCCTAGTCCGCTCCGATTCTAACTGGTTCGTTGGTACTTTTATGAAGATGATCAAGTAAGTCGGACAATTCCCAGGGTCGGGCTCTAAAAATCCTTTGAAGTATTTGTTGCTTCAAAGGATTTTTTCTTACTTGCCAGCCCTAACCAACACCCAGCCATGCGCATTAAACCCTTCCAAGCGGTATACCCGAATTTTGATTTCATCACTTCGGCCGATGGCTTTTTCAACACCATCAAGTACGAATACCCGGAGTACCGCAAGAGTGGCTTTTTTAAGAAAACCGCTCAGGATGCCCTATACCTCTACCGGATTCAAAAGGGCAAGGGCTCCTACACCGGCATCGTGGCTTGCGCCGACATTCAGGACTACCTCGAAGGCAAGATCAAGAAACACGAAAACACGCTGGCGGCCAAGGAGCAACAGCAGATGCACCTGATGATCAGCCGGAATGCCGTGGTAAAGCCCGTTTTACTGACCTACCCCGAGGTGCCGGAGATCACCAGTCTGATCGTCACTTTCATCGAAGAACACGAGGCCTTTTATTCGGTTCGTTTTGAAAAGAGTGGGGAATTGCACACCTTTTGGGAAATCCGGGACGGCGCCTTGATCCAGCGGCTGGAGGACCTGTTTCGAGAGCGGGTATCCGCTACCTACATTGCGGATGGTCACCACCGTTGCTCTACCACCGGGCTGATGTACCAGCGGCTGAGTCCCAAATCCCAGGAGGGAAATTGTGGCCTATTGCTCGCCGCTTTTTTTGCCGGCACGGAGTTGCGAATCCACGATTACAACCGCGTAGTGGAGGGCCTGAGCGATACGAGCTTGACCCATTTTATGGCGCGCCTGTCCCAGCTTTTTGAGATTGAGGTGCTGGAAAAGGCCGAAAAGCCCAGGGCCAAACACGAAATCGTGATGATGATCAACCGGGAGTGGTACCGGCTGCGCTGGAAAGCGGAGGTCCTAAAAACCTACGAGCACCAGGAGGTACTGCTGGACGTCAGCTTGCTCGACGAGCTGGTCATCTCGGGCATTATGGGCATCGAGGACGTGCGTACGGACGTCCGCATTCGCTACGTCGAGGGTCCCAAGGGCATTTCGGAGGTACGAAGCCGGACCATCAAGAACGAGCAACGGGTGGGCTTTTTGCTCTACCCCGCCACCTTGGACGACCTGCTGCGTACCGCCGATGCGGGCAAGACGATGCCCCCCAAATCCACCTGGTTTGAACCCCGCATCAAAAATGGATTGATCGTTTTGGAGCTCGACTTGGAGCTCGGCTTAAATATGTAAACCCAGCGTAGAACCCATGAGAAAAATTACGGCCGACTGGCTCTTTCCCATCAGCAGTGCCCCCGTTCGGGAGGGCGTATTGATTCTGGACGAAGCACAGCGCGTGGTCGCCATCGAGGACCGGGCGGCCCACGATCCGGCGAGTTTGGACCACCAGCACGGGGTGCTGGTACCGGGTTTTGTAAATACCCACTGCCACCTGGAGCTTTCGCACATGAAGGGCAAGGTGGCGACGGGGACGGGGCTGATTCCCTTTATCCAGCGTGTGGTGACGCAGCGGGAGGTAGCCCAGGAGGAGATCGATGCGGCCATCGTCGCGGCGGATCGCGAGATGTACGAGGCGGGCATTGTGGCGGTGGGCGACATCTCCAACCAGACCGATACCTTCGCCCAAAAGGACCGGAGTTCCATCCGTTACTACACCTTTGTGGAAATGTTTGATTTTCTCCAAGATGCGAGTGCCGCTGCGGAGTTTGAAAAATACCGGAGCGTATACGAGGCGCATTCGGACCATCCCAAAAACCGCCGAACGGCCGTGCCCCACGCGCCCTACAGCGTTTCTCCCCAGCTCTTCGCCCGGATCGACCAGCTCAACGGCCCGGCGCCCCAAACCATCAGCATTCATAACCAGGAGACACCCCCGGAAAATGAGCTGTTTCTCCAAAAAAGCGGCGGATTTATCGACTTTTACCAAGGTTTTGGCATCTCTTTAGAGGATTTTACCGCCACGGGCCAAACCGCCATCCACTACGCCCTGGCCCACCTCAACCCCCAGCAGCGGACCCTTTTCGTCCACAACACCCTCAGTACCAGCGCCGATATCCAGGCCGCCCAGGCCTGGGGCCGCGAGGTGTACTGGGCCACCTGCCCCAATGCCAACCTCTACATCGAAAACCGCCTGCCGAACTACCGCGCCTTCCTCGAACGGGACGCCAAAATGACCATCGGGACGGATAGCCTGACCTCCAATTGGCAATTGTCCGTACTGGAAGAACTCAAGACCATCGCGCGCTACCAGTCCTACGTGCCCTTCGAGACCCTCCTGCGCTGGGCCACCCTCAACGGGGCCGAAGCCCTGGGCTTTGCCGACGAACTGGGTAGTTTTGAGGTGGGTAAACAACCGGGGGTAAACCTACTGACGGTGGGAGCGGATTGGCAGCTGAGTGAGGGGACGGAAGTGCTGCGCTTGGTTTAGGGAGGCCAGTGGCCTAGGTCGACTCATCTAGGCCGGCCTCCGTAGTGATGGCTTTTACCAGGACTTTAGTAGGGGGAAGGATGTTTTCCAAGTCCGCAGCTTGAAAGTCGAAAAAATCGCCGTAGTCTCCCTTTTGCCGCCAATCAAACAGATCGCTGTACGTTTTGCCCAAATCGTAAGAAATCTTCTCCGTTTTCACAAAATGTAGTAAAAACTGTGTCTTGACCCCAGCGTGGGACTTGGCATTGATAGCGTGCTTGGCCAGCAATCCACTGGTTGCGTAGTAGACGGCATAGTAGAGTCGATTCACCGCAGCATTCCAGCGCTGATGGTCGATCAATATTTGGGCCGTTTCCAATGCTTCATTGGCTTGCGAGAGACGGTACCGGACGTAGGCTTCTCGATCATCAGGTTTCATATCCGGATACCCTCCTGTGAAATATTGTGGTACAAGGGAGTGAGCGACAACTTGCCCTCCCAATCCGATTTGGAGTGTACGGTAGTGGAGATGGCCTGGCCGTATTCCAGTTCCAGCTCGAAAAGTTGGTGGCGAAACTGTTGTTCTCCGCGCAGATCGGTAGACTGGGGCGTCAGAATCAAGATGTCCCAGTCCGACTCTTGGTGGGCTTCCCCACGGGCACGCGAGCCGTACAGAATCACCTCAGAATCGGGTTCAATTTCCAATACTCGGTGTTTGATTGCTACCAATAGAGTACTCTTGTTGCGCATGTCAATTTGGATTAGACGCTTTGCTCAATACGCTAAAGTTAGGGGCTTCCAGTGATCAAATCAACAAATGCTCTTCAAAAAGCGCCCTTTCGGCTTGGAAATCCAGCTGGGGGTATTCCCGCTCCAATTGGGTGAGGGCCCGGAGTTGCTGGCGTAAAAAGCGCTGGTGGGCCACCCGACCGGGATGAAAGGGGCGGTGCCGACTGGCGGTCACCAGTTTTTGGATGCGCTGCAATAGCGTGCGGGTGGTTTCGGAGCAATACGCCTGCTGAAAACGCTCCCAGACGTAGTCGATGGCCTCGGGGCTGGGGTGGCAGTAGTCGCGGGCGTAAAAGCGGTAGTCGCGCAGGTCGTCGAGGAGCATTTCGTAGGCGGGGAAATAGTGGACGCGCGCCTCGCTGGTCAGGACTTGCTCGGTGGCCAGCACGAGGCGGGCCTTGCTCCGCTGGTTGTCCACCAGGCCGTCGCGGAGGTGGCGGACCGGGCTTACGGTCAGCACGACTTGGGTGGTGGGGTGTTTTTCCCAAAGTAACTCCAGGGCGCCTCGCAAGGCTTCGGCAATTTCGGTGGGGCTGGCGCTGCGGCGCTCGAAGTGGGCCTGGGGCAGCTTGTGGCAATTGGCGACGATCTGATCGGTGGTGGGGTGGTAAAACCCCCGGGTGCTGCCCAGGGTGAGGAGCAGGACGTTGTGATCGGCGAGGTGCTGGTGGGCCTCGGCCAGGTGTTGGTTGATCCGGTGGAGGCCGATCTGGGGATCGGGGTGGGAAAAGTGGCCGTGGTGGTCAAAGCTGTGCCAGCGTTCGTCGTGGAAGAAGAGGTCCGCGTTGGTGTAGGGCGTACCCGTGAGGATGCGGTGGCGGTGGCGGGCCAGTACGGTGGGGTGGTAGACGATGCCGAAGGGGGAGGGGAGGACTTGGAATTTGCCCCGGTGTAGGTACTGGCCGATCTCGGTGCTAAAACAGGAGCCCAGCGCCAGGATTCGGGTCTGGTGATCGACTTGGAAGGGGACGGCAATTGGGGGTATTTCGGTACGAAAGGGCTTCATGGCTATTTTTTATGCGCTAAATGAATTAATTTTCCTCCGCATACGGCACCCCAGGGGCCGTACACTGATAACAATTGCAATGGGGATTTTTGATCGATTTTTTAAAGGCACTGCAAAGTACCACCGTCAACGACCGGATATTATTTTTGGTCGTTACAGCGACTCCTACAAACCGGAGGCAAAGTACGATGCCTGGGATCAAGCCCTCGAATTGTTCGAACAGTCCCACTACCTTCCCGCCTACCAGCAACTGCTGGAGTACCTGCGCGATGACGAAGCGGAAAATGTGAAGTGGTGGCAGGACCAGCGCGAATTGCGTTTTGATCTGCTGCAGGGCTCAAAAAAGCTCACGGGTTGTGCCGATCCGCGCAAGGTGCGGGCGGAAGCCCGCATTGCAAAGGCCACCGCTCTGGATACCGGGGTGATGCGACGCTTGCTCGAAAAAAACTACGACCTGCAGTACAGCCATTTTGCCCTCGACCCCGATCAGGTTCTCAGCATTCGTTTTGATACCTATACCCTCGATGGGTCGCCCTACAAGCTGTACTACGCCCTCAAGGAGTTGGCCATCAATGCCGATAAGCAGGACGATTTGTTGATCGACGAATTCAGCGAAATGGAGCCCGTCGAAATCAGCCACCTTCGCGCCCTACCCGATCACCTAAAGGTGGTCAAGTACGATTTTCTTCACCAACAGATTCGAGCGGCCATCGACTACTTTCGCAAGGGTTCTCTGGAAGCCCGACAGTACAGCGGTGGCATCGCCTACTTTCTGCTCAACCTCTGCTACAAGCTCGATTACCTAATCAAGCCCGAGGGATCGATGATGGAAACCCTCGAACGCATCAATCGGCGGTATTTCGCCTCCGATGGGCAGGCCAATACCCACACCCGCAACGAGCGTTTGGTGGCGGAGCTAGAGGCCTTGATCCAACGCCCCCGCTCCGATTTTTACAAAGAAATGTACCACGGCATCTCCACTTTTGGCATCACCAATCCGGTCAACCACGATCGGCTCATCGACTTTATCGAAGGGGAGTTGGGCAATATGGATTGGTACTTGGAAAACCAACATTACGAAATCGCTCAGGCCGTACCGGGCTACATCGTGGGCTACTGTTTGTTTCACTACGCCCTACCCAAACCCGACCGCGACCTATTTCACCTCTATTACGAAATCACCGAGGCGGAGTACTTCCGGGCGCTGGGCTTTTCGCCCTGGTACTACCGGGCTGGTTCCCAACAGTTCAATCGCAAAGCCATCAAGGCGGCCGTTAGGGCTATTGCCGAGTTAATCCGACGGTTCTACCCCTAGTTTCAGCCCGAGGTGGTACATCTGATTTATACGTCGCTACCCGATTTTGCGCGGTCCTACCTCCGGATGATCCAGGCCCTGGACCTGACCAAAAGTTTTGTGTAAAGCCATACCGTGACCGATGGAAACGATCCGATCCAAATACGAAAAAGTTGTGCTGCGCATCGCCACCCCCTACGCCACGGGGACGGGCTTTTACCTCCGTGACCACAACCTCATCGTGACCAGTGAATTTGTGGTACGCGACAATCCCGAGGTCATCGTGGAGGCCAGTGGCGTAGAGCGACAGATCGTCCCGGTGGTGTTTACCGATGCCTTTTGTGATTTGGCCCTCCTCCAGCCCCGTCGGCCCCTCGACCTGCCGGAGATCCAACTTGCCGAGCCCTCCTCCCTGGCCGTGGGCGACCGCGTGCTGGCCATTGGTCATTCCTTTGGTTTTCCCTTTATGGCGGTGGAGGGCAAAGTGAAAAATTTGGCCTACCGGCTGCACGCGCAGGACTTTATCGAGATCGATGCCAATTTGCCACGTGGCAACGGGGGGGGACCGGTGGTCAATATTCGGGGGGAGGTTCAAGGTATCAACACTTTTGTGGCCCACAAACCGGACCGCTTCGACTACGCCCTGCCGGTGGCGCAGCTGAGCGAGCGGCTGTTGGTTTACGAGGCGGCGGGCCGCCGCCCGGGCCTGCGTTGCGAACACTGCGAACGGCGGACTTTTGCCGTGGAGCAGGAGCAGCAAAGCTGTACCCACTGTGGCGCTGCGGTTCGATTTCCCCACCAATTGCCCGTTTATTATCCCGAGGGAATTAGCCAAACGATCGAGCAGCTCATTGAAGAAGTAGGACATCCCGCACCGCTTACCCGCCGGGGCCCCAACACCTGGGAACTCAAACAGGGCAGCGCTCGGGTAAACATCAGTTATTACGAAAAAAATGGCTTAATAATTGGTGATGCTTACCTGTGTGAATTGCCCCCCGATAACGAAAAGCCCCTCTTGGAGTATTTGCTGAAACAAAACCACGATATCGAAGGTCTGACCTTCAGTATTCGAGAAGAAGCCGTGGTACTTTCGCTCTTGATCTACGACCGTTATTTCAACCAGGATACCGGCTCCAAACTCTTCCGGCACCTGTTGGAAGAAGCCGATCATCACGACAACATTTTGGTCGAACTCTTTGGTGCCAGTTGGCGCAAAACCGAGGACGATTAACTGGTGTCTGGCTAAAATAATTGGTTTTATCAAGGCGTTTTAAAGCTGCTTTGTCACCGAATTTCGTGTTAAATTGTCAGTGACGGACGAAATATTTAGAAAGGAGATTCCAAAATTGGACTGATTTACTTATCTTTATTGTCTGGTGACTACTGCCAGATGAAGCCCCATGAGGTTTCTTCTCCCTCAGAGAGTATTATTCCGTGTTCTATTCAGGAGATTAATGATTTACAGATTTTCTAAACCTAATCATTCATGAGAATTGTTAGAAATTTACTCATCATTTGTATTGTGGTATTGACTGGGGCCTCTGCCGGAGCACAGGATATTCACTTCTCACAGTTTTACCTTTCCCCACTCAATCTCAACCCGGCCATGACCGGGGTCATGAATTGTAACATCCGTTTGGTCGGAAACTACCGCAACCAGTGGGGTAGTGTACTGAAGGCCAACGCCTACAATACCTACTCTTTTTCCTACGACCAGCGCGTAGCCGTGGGGCGCAGCGACTTTTTTGGCGTCGGTGGTACCTTCTGGGGGGACCGTGCCGGTGAAGCCGACTTTGCTACCCTCCAAGGCCGGATCTCCGGTTCCTACTCCAAGTTTATGGGGGGGGATCGCAAGCGCAGAAATTACCTCGTCGTTGGTGCGGATGCGGGTATCACCCAGCGCAGCGTCGATTTTCAGAAGCTACGTTGGGGTACGCAGCACGATGGCAACGGTGGTTTTGACGCGAGCAATGCCACCCTGGAGCCCAGTACCTACGATCCCAATTTCATCTTCGCCGATCTCTCGGCGGGTTTGCTGTGGTTTACGACCTTCGACGAAGACAACAACTTCTACATCGGTGGTGCCTACCACCACCTGAACCGCGCCAACGTTTCGTTCAACCGCAATACCGACATCTTCGAAGCCCTCTACGGCAAGATCACCATCCACGCGGGGGGGGAATTCATGCTGGCCGATCGCTTCGGGTTGGTTCCCGGTGTGGTGATGATGCGTCAAGGGCCGTCGTTCGAGCTGAATACCGGTACGAGCCTCAAATTCCTACTCGGTGGCAACCGCTTGAACTACCAGGCCTTCCAGATTGGTGCTTGGATGCGTCTGTCGAACCACTTCCGGGATGCAACTACGGCGGATGCCCTGATCATTTCCTCGCGTTTTGACTATCAGGATTTCAGCATTGGCTTTAGCTACGACATCAATGTATCGCCGCTCCGGGAGGCCAGCAATACCATCGGTGGCTTCGAATTTGCGCTGGTGTACAAAATCTGTGGTCCCGAAAAACGGAATGTTTACTGTCCCAACTTCTAAGCATTTAGCATTACCCAAACTGGCCTTTCTTTGGGAAAGGTTGTTACACAATGTCCTACTTTCGCTCGTCCGAGGTAGGACATTGTGTTTTGAGGCCCTGTTAGTTAAATGTGAAAATAATTTTTATCTTAACCTTGGAAATTGGTATCTTCCGCCCAATCAAGGTTAAGAATAGTAGAGAATAATTAAAAATACTGACGAACCAGACCGTTGCCCCCCACTCCGGGTGTGTGTTGCGATCCGCTTTCGTTGGAGAGCTTAAAAAAATTAAGAAACATGTTCGGAAACAAAAAAAACGAGTCCTCGACTACGAAGAAAAACAGTATCATTCCTTCCACTACCAGTCATGCGCTCAACAGCCTCGTCAAGGGGACGACCCTTGAGGGCACCATCAAGGCCGAAACGGACTTTCGGGTAGATGGTACGATCAAGGGATCGCTCAACTGTACCTCCAAGCTGATCATCGGTCCCTCCGGTGTGGTAGAGGGTGAGGTCCGCTGTGCCAATGCCGTAATCGAAGGTCGCTTTGACGGAACGCTGGTCGTCACGGAATTGCTCCACGTCAAAGAGTCGGCTGAAGTAGGTGGGGATGTAAAGACCAATAAACTCATCATTCAATCCGGTGCCGTTTTCAACGTCACTTGCCGGATGGGTGCCCAAGCCAACAGCAATCACGGTGTGCCCAAGTCCCCCAAAGCAGCCAAGAACCTCGCAAAATCCACCGCTCGCACGAATGCCTGATCACGGCCAGCGTCGAGAACAGGCCAATAAATACATGAAGTACTCGGGGATGGCCTTCCAAATGGTTGCCATCATCTTTATCGTTACCCTGCTCGGTAAACGCCTCAACGACCATTGGGAGTTGGATCCTCCTTACCTTACCGCCGCTTTTGCCCTGTTCTCCGTTCTAGCCGCCCTTTACCTCAGTTTAAAAGACCTGATCAACCCCAAATGACGCCGCGCCGTTTTGCCACCCAGTTGAGTACCATTTCCGCAGTGGTGGCTCTATTGCTACTTTTGTTGCACCAGTGGCCCAGCGTCGGGCGGTACCAAACCTTTTCCTGGATCTGCCTTTCCTTCTACGTACTCTTTAGCGGGGTGATGTACGGGATGGGCAAATGGGCCGCTTGGGACGCCAATGGTAAGCTATTTGTCAGTACCTCGATTATGTTGATGGGGGGGAAGATGCTTTTTTCCATCTTACTCGTTATCCTATACAGTAAGATCGCGCAACCCACCAGTCGGAACTTTGTATGGCCCTTCTTCCTGGTTTACGTGAGTTTTACTATCTTCGAAACTTACTTTATGATGAAATTGGCGGAGGAAAAACGCCCCTCCAACGCCTAAAATTCACGCCCATGCAGAACCAGTACCAAGTGACGGTGGAAGACCATACCTGGGAGCTCGAAGGCAGCGCACTCGACGCGATTCGCCTCCGGTCCGGGGTTTTTCACATCCTCAAAAACAACAAGGCCTACCGCGCCACCCTCATCGCTGCGGATCACGCGCACAAGACTTTTAGCATCGAGGTCAATGGCAGCCGCTACGAAGTGCGAATCGCGGATCGCTATGATCAGTTGGTGGAGCAGCTCGGCTTGTCGACGGCTTCCGCACAGCGCATCAATGACGTCAAAGCGCCCATGCCGGGCCTGGTGCTGGGCATTGAGGTCGAAGCGGGGCAGCGGGTAGAAAAGGGACAAGGACTCCTGATTCTGGAGGCGATGAAGATGGAAAATGTGATCAAATCAGTAGGGGAGGGGATCGTGAAATCCGTTTGCGTGGAGCAGGGAATGGCGGTAGAAAAAGGACAGCTGCTGATCGAAATGGAGGCGCTCTAAAGCTGCGAGGGTGAAAACGAGATACACCAGTTACGTACTGATGATGGGGCTGCTGCTCGGTGGATTCATCGCTCCTTTGGGGGCACAACAAAGCCAGGGTTGGGTACTGGAGACGGCCCTTCATTACGGCCAGCTCCTCAAGCATACGCCCAAACTCCGTTTTGAGGTGGACCAACCCAGCGCGGCCTTTGAACTGCTTTTTCGCCGGCAAACCTTTGGAGACCGGACCTGGCAAGCCGAACAGGGCTATCCAATGCTGGGTTTTTCCCTGCTGGCCTACCGCATGGCCCCCAATGATTTACTGGGCAATGCCTACTCTCTGGCCCCCAATCTCAGTACGTATTTGTTTCGGCGGAAAAAATGGAATGCCCAGTTTATGTTTGGCTACGGACTGGCCTACCTCGACCGAACCTTCGATCTGGATAATAACCCCCAAAACAACGCGATTGGCTCCCACCTCAACGTCACGGTAAAATTGCGCTTTGCGGCAAATGTACGCTTGTCGCCACACTGGGGCCTGCACACCGGCTTTAGCTTTACGCATTATTCCAACGGTGCCTCCCAATTGCCCAACCTAGGGCTCAACATCCCGGCCATGGTCCTGGGCTTGCGCTATAGGGGGGGGGCCGGGGGGGGAGGGGGGGGGCGCAGGAGGGGGGGGGGGGGGGGGCGCGGCACGGGGGGGGGGGGGGGGCGGGGGGGGGGGGGGGG
>ERZ1740065.1312-NODE-1312-length-14772-cov-11.652782_pt1 | contig 14772 bp, 10 predicted proteins | sample MGYA00581738_ERZ1740065 | MGnify/ENA primary metagenome ERZ1740065 (study PRJEB43018, sample SAMN04849749) | marine metagenome | isolation source: floating plastic debris | place: Pacific Ocean | collected 2008-09-01 | study: EMG produced TPA metagenomics...
CCCTCCCTGCCTCCCTCTCTCCCTTCCTTACTCAGTGTTACATTTACAAATAAAGATCAAGTAATTCCAGACCAGTGAAACTTTATTGAAGCAAAACAAGTGAGATGACCTCATAACCTTTGCAGTTGGCTACACACTCCATGGTCATTGAAAATAGTAGTGAAATATCAGTTGAGTGACTTGTTTCAACCAATGGTAGATATCTGGGAGGTGATGACGCACCTGATAGCTGGCAGGGATCCCTGAAAGGCCTCAAGTATAAGATTGGAGGGTCGTTTATAGAGCCCGACCTCAGTATCAAGGCTCACATAACCACCCACAACGTGCGTAGGAAAACTTACAACGCCATCGGCTACATAAGAGGAGCCGTGGAACCAGGTCAGTGTCAGATCGGTGATGGTAGGATCTCAGGCTGTCTCGCTGTTTAAAAGGAAATTAAAAGCTGAAACTTAAAGGCTCAAATGTAACGGCATGAGACGGCTTGTTGGATGATATTGTTGGTACTTAGGAGAGTAGAATGATGTCAGTACTGATTCTCTGATCAGTAATTTTCCTCAAGACATGGCCCTAATTTGAGTTGTCTTCGTTGTTTATGCTGCCTAGTTGATATGGTGTGCGTGGGAGTTGTCTTCCCTTGTATGTACTGGCTGTTGGATGTGATGCGTGGCCATTAATTTTTGTAGATAGGTATGTAGTGCTAGGCAATCACAGGGATGGATGGGTATTCGGGGCCGTTGATCCTCTGAGTGGAACGGCGGCCATGTTGGAAGTATCACGAGCTCTCGCGTCAATTATGAAGTCAGAAGGGTGGAGACCACGCCGTACCATTGTATTCTGCAGCTGGGGTGCCGAGGAATATGGCCTACTTGGCAGCGTGGAGTTCACCGAAGTACGATACAGTGTTGCGTTATTGCAGCGTTTTAACTCTCTATTTCACCTGTATGTACTCGACCTTTGGTTGCAGCATTTCCCCAAAGTTTTGAGTCAGCGAGCTGTTTCCTATTTGAATATCGATCTGCTGATGGAGGGTATGGACACGTTGAGGTTCAAATCGACACCAATGCTCTATGACATAGCCTATAAGGCAGCAAGGAAGGTATGACCTCTGCTTTCTTACCTCAGACCTCTGACAGGTAGTTGGTAGTGAGTGTGACACTGGCTGCTGAGCCAGCAATCGTGTAGGTGAGGACAACTCCTCACTATGGGACAGCAGACCAGTGTGTTCTGAGAGTGCGGAGATGATCGGAGCACGCGCTGCCATTTTGTTTTATAAACTGGAGGAATGCAGTGTTTGTGACAGCATGGCTCTCAATACGCTGACGCTTGTATCGATTCATCAGGTACCGAATCCCATAGAGAAGGAAGTGGAGGCCGGCCGTATGACCCTGTTTGATACATGGGTTCATGTCATGCCCAGCTCCCAGGACCCAAGTCTCCCCAAGTAGGTCATGTATGGCGCACTGTCAGGATAGCACAACTTCGTACTCTCTATTTAACCCGTGATCCTGGTCTTGCAGGATGATGAATGTGGGGAGCGGTAGTGACTACGCCCCGTTCCTTCAAGTTCTCGGAATACCATGCATGGAGCCAAGGTTTACATTTGACAGAGTAAGCTGCTTTCAACCTTGAACGTGTAAATGCGTCTTGCAGTTGTCTCACCATGACTGTAATAGTGCGGGACAGTAATTTACATTGCAATGGCTCGTGACCGATAGAACACAGCCTGTATGGTCACATGTTATTGGTTTAGATGATTCACACCCTTATTTATTGGCTGACAAATACCTTCCCTCATTTGTATCTGTAACAATTATTATTGATTATTATAATGGCACGATTCATTGCCAGAATGAAAACAAGCAGCGATTGAATGCCTGCATGGCCAAATGCCTCACATCCGTATGCACTGGTGTTGTGCTGTAAACTCGGGTGGACTGCTGGCCCACAGGTGTCTATCCTCTATTTCAGAACAAGTATAAGTTGTCGTCATACCCCATGTACCACTCCGTGTACGAGACGTTCTACCTGGTTGATGAGATCATGGACCCAGGCTATAAGGTCAGCGGGTAGCACAGCAGTGGCTCTATCGAAGCTGCTTACATCGGTGGCTGATAGATGGTGTAAATAGTCCAGCTCCATCACTGACTGTACCTGCCTAGTACACTAGTAGCTCCTGTACTCCTCTTGATCATGTGGTCTATAGTAGAGGCACAAACAGCTTCTCTGAGATATGTCAGCCTGCTGCGAGTCATACTGTGCTGTCTCATTTCAATGCTCCATCACCCAGACAGTAGTGCAGTCAATGGTTTCCGTGTAGTTGAGTCAGAGACAGAATCATAGCGAAAATGTTCAGTGTTTATATGCTGGTGATTCAAATGGACAATTCAATGTAAAGGCGGAAATACAATAGTTATGTTTATTAATTATGGTCTCTGTACACTATTTGATTACCAGGTGGCGACTGTTATGACACATTGGTAGCCATGTCACGTCAAATATGCTACCCTGATGAAAAAACCACCAATTTCTTTCCACAATGTAATATATTCGCAGATATGTGACAAAAATTTACACATACCTTGTAGAGGTCAAAGGCCATAACTCAAGTCTGGGCAGAGCTTGCCAGAGAGCTCAGTGACTCTCTAATCCTACCTCTAGATGTCAAAGAGTTTGCAAAGTTCATGAAAACAGAGAGTCAGAAGATTGTAGATATTCGCGGTGACCTCATGAGAAGGAATAACTTGACACTTGATCTCGGTAACCCATCTTCTACCTACTCCGACATCAACTCCTACTTCTCCCTCTCCGACATCAACTCATACACTCTGCCACACATCTCCTCCTACATGTCCTTGTATCTCTCACCTTCTATCCTCCTTGTATCCCCTCCTTGTACCCCTCCTTCTATCCGCTCCTTCCATCCACTCCCACCACTTTCTTTCATCCCTCCTTCTATCTCCTCTTTCTATCCTCTCCACCTATCCCCTCCTCCTATCCCCTCCTCCTATCCCCTCCTTCTCTTCCTATCCCCTTGTATCTCCTCCTCCTATCCCTCTCCTCTCTGCAAGTATCCACACTGAACTATAGCCCACCATTGCTCTCTCACTCCCTCATAACTCCAGCGATCATAGCTGGCAGAGAAGAGATTGGGCAACAATATTTCATCACCTTCACTCAGCAGCGGCAGCAGAGCTGCCTCCTGCCGGTTGAGAGCGTGCCAGCCCACATTTTGGCCCGTCGCCAAAATGATTGAATAAAAAGATTTCCTCTTTCAGGTTATTTCCAAACCGCTGTGGATAAATTCTCCTTGGATGCCAGCGAGTTCGTCCGATCGCTGCCGTCTATCAATAGAGAGAAGTAAGTCAGCTGCTGTATGCTCTCACTGCACCTTCTCACCCCTCAGCCCCCGTATCTGTCAGTCTTGTATCGGTCAGCCTCATAGCCGATGCATGAGCTTAAACTCCTCCAAGGCAGTTCAGTATGCGAGGCAGCACTCTAGAGATTCGATTGGGCAATCCAGAGATTTGATTGGGCAATCTAAATCAGTATTACGTCTGACTTATAATACAATATAGACAAGTAGAAAAACGGTCTATTCATGAAAGTGGTCATACGATACTGAGCCCTGCTCGACATGTTCAAATAGCGATATGAATGCCCCAGTGAAATACGATTAGCATACGATGAATGAATGAATGGGTCACTCAGGTTGTGTGCCTCTCCACAAACCCACAGCTGGTCCTGGCAGCCTGCCATCCTACGGCTAGAAGAGGCGTGACTCTATCCCCTCTCTGCTGCGCCATTGATATGATCACCCTGTCACATAAGTCACAATAAGTCTTAAAATACAAATACTGCCACGCTATATGGGACACAACCAGACGCTTCGAGATGAGGGGATGTTGTTGATCTCTCCATTTGACATGTTCTCGTTTGATGGTTGCAGTCCGCTGGCGGTGAGGGAGGCAAACGATAAACTGATGAACCTTCACAGGTGTTTTATCGACCCGCAGGGACTACCAAACAGGCCGGCCATCAAGTGAGTCTCGCTAGTCACCATATGTCCTAACAGTTACTCGAACCTCAGACGGCAACTTGTCTCACTGTAGGAACTTGTTTGCCGCCCCAAGCCAGTACGACTCGTACGCCGGTGCCGTGTTCCCGACAATCACAGACTCCCTCTATAGGATCGAGGACGATGCAGATCAGACGGGCAGATGGGACACAGTCAAACGCTGCCTCTCTATTGTCACGTTCGCCATCGAGACGGCGTCAGCCTCACTAAGGAAACCCACGGAGTTTTCCAAAGTGTAAGAAGTACAGGTGCTCATGAATTGGACCCATCCAATGTTTGATAATAGCTCATTGTGAGGCTTTCCATCTACTCATTGTAATTACAGCTGGCAATATGCCATGAAATGTTCCACTTAATACAGGACTATTCCAATAACTTCCTTGTGTTTGCCACAAACGCTCATGGGATTTTTCTGCATTCCTATTGACGGAAGCCTCCCACATGATACAGAGAAAACATTGCAGTCTATCTTAGCTCTCTATTGCCGATATGGCGTAGGCAGGTGTATTTATACCGAGGTTTGTGAATGATGCGATCAATCAATACCTCTGCTCACGATTCCCTCAGTCACGTCTGCTCTCTCTATACGTATTATTTCTCTTTCAGTAATTAGATCATTGCGTCATTCCCTCCGTTTGCCTCCACCACACCCCCACATATGATTGGACGCAGAGGGCCGAGCCCTCTTACACGATTGGCTAATGGAGAACTGCCCACAGATATATACTGGAGTGTAGGAAGTGATATATCATTTCATAGACGATACCTTAGCGCTTGTACTGATTGTTCTAACTTGTGTATCAAGAAGACGTCACACTAAAATCAGCTGAAACTACCACTGAAAATGACAGAATTGGAGACGCTGATAGCCAATTCTAAGCTTCACTGGTCTGACTACATTGTAGTGGTAATCTATCTACTGATCGTGATCGGTGTAGGAATATGGGTGAGTCGTCATCGTACAGCAGAACGTTTACTCATCATTGTAACCCTGCGTCTGTCTGTTCGTGTAAACGTATGGACATCAGTGTCTTCATCGTATCAGACTTTGTGCTGCCGCATGGGAAGCTCTTCATTAGTCAGTTCAGTGCCCCACCCCTATATGTCCGTAACTGACCAAATGCTTGCTATGTCGTAATAACTTCTATATGAAAAGGCAGTCAACAGACACTCAGCTATATCAACATTGAATCACAGAATTCTTTGATAGAAGTTTGAAATAGGAAGCTGAGTGGACGCTGATTGGGGCGTATCGCCCACCCAGTAGTATCCTGTTGTTAGATACGGAGCGTCTGTTTGAGTAATACTGGACTGTGATTGGCTGCGCCCTCGGTGACTGCGTAAACAGCCGCCTGTTATTGCGTTCATCCACACATCAGGTTATGCACCAAAATCAATAACTAAATGAATATGAAGCAGACGGCGTGATTCTCAGTGTGGTCTCTCCCTCGTTCAGGCCCATCGCCATTGAAAACATGAACACTCGATTCCTTAAAATACTGAGATTAGTTGCAGCGAATTGATGCTTTATTTCTGATTTTCAGTCGTCCTGTTTGAATCGAGGCTCGGTAGGAGGTTACTTCCTTGCCGGACGAAACATGCACTGGATACTGGTACGACTGCCTCTACTTCAGTCCCAAATAATTTCACTTCGGAAACACTTGATAACGTAACCAACTATATTATATGGCGGCTGCGTCGTGTTATGTCACCCTATATCTTCTGCCAGGTTGGAGCATCCCTGTTTGCCAGTAACATAGGGAGTGGTCACTTCATCGGCCTTGCCGGGTCAGGAGCTGCCAGTGGCATTGCCATCTCCATATTTGAACTCAGTGTAAGTTGGCCTGTTCTCCCCTCCGTAATCCTAGATAATGACCCCACGCCGTGTTGCGATGCCGACAGATGAGAGACTGCCAGTTCGTCGGCCATGGAAATGGAGAGCACGTGGTACTCGCAGCATTCTTTTATTCCCATTGATGCGTGCGGCTGCTATATGAAGACCTAGTAGTCAAGGCTGCTGATGGGCTTCTTTCCTTGTAGCTGCCTGCTTAATGACCTTTTTATACGACCAGCATTACATGTACAGATTGCGTTAAGAGGTTATTTTCTGAATTAGCCGCTAAGTTAATTACCGCTGCGAGTAAATAATATCAGTGTACGCAGTCTCCGATATTTCACCTCCCCTCATGTTTATTTTTATCCGTTTGCAGGCGATATTCATTCTCCTGCTGTTGGGCTGGATTTTTGTACCAGTGTACATCACTGCTGGGGTGAGAACATGAATAAGAGCTCCTAATAGTACCATGCTGTGTGTAGCCCAGTTACAAGCCCCCACTTTGTCTGCGCAGGTGTTCACAATGCCAGAGTATCTAAAGAAAAGGTTTGGTGGTGAGAGAATACGTGTCTACCTCGCCATCTTGGCCGTGTTGCTTTACGTCTTCACCAAAGTCTCCGTAAGTCTGCAACTGTGACTACTACTGTGCAAGCACGAATATATGCCATCATCTATTGATGATTGTCGTAGGCGGACCTGTACGCTGGAGCCGTGTTCATCAAGGAGAGCCTCGGCTGGGACATATGGGGATCTATCATCGTGCTGCTTGTGCTCTCTATGATCTTTACGGTGGGAGGTATGTATAGCATCTATCTGGCTCCCATCCATATCCCATTGATCGGTCAGTAGGCGTATTGGGTTCCGTGCACTCGTCACATAGATTTATACTCCACTCGGTACGTCACGAGGGTGTCAGAGAGTTGTCGAGTTTCTTCTTACGTCTCTCCCATGTATTCTTAGGCGGATTGAGTGCGGTGATCTGGACGGACTTTGTACAGGTGTTCATTATGATCATTGGAGCGTTCGTCCTCATGGCACTAAGTAAGTCAATGCAACTCATTTGCCACTGTAATTACAAAAACGATGACCAGAAATTCATACGTATAACTTTCCTGCGTCTTTGATTGTTCAGGCTTTATGAGGGAGGAGATCGGCGGTTATGACGGCCTCCAGAAATTCATGACTCCGTTGGCGTGGTCAAACTTCACTCGTGATTACATCAGCAGAGAGGAACTTGGCCTCAATCTCACCTACGAACAGCAAAAGTATGGGAAGTGCGGTACGTACCCCCCCCCACCCTGACTAAGTAATGTTGGGGCGTGTACTGAGTCTACCACGTGTCTTGTCCTGCTGCAGGCGTTACGCCGGTAGACGCATTTCATTTGATGAGGCCTGCTGATGACTCGAACCTGCCATGGACGGGCGTACTGTTTGGCTTGACCATCTCCAGTATCTGGTACTGGTGCTCCGATCAGGTCAGTCACATGACGGTCATGTGACCAAATGAGTAGAATGTACTGTTTATCAATCTCTTGTTGTCGTTACCAGGTGATTGTACAGAGAGCTCTGGCTGCCAAGAACATGATACATGTGAAAGCTGGCACCATCTTCGCTGGCTGCCTCAAGATTCTGCCCTTGTTCCTGATTGTGTTTCCGGGAATGATATCAAGGATTCTATTCCCTGGTAACAGACTCCTACATTAGATCACACATTAAATCAAGTGCTGGTAATCCAATCCTCTATCCATCGATTGCCCGCTCTTCAACCTGCTCTTGTCTCTGTAGACTTGGTCGGCTGCTCCACGCCAGATACGTGTCGCCGCGTCTGCGGTAACCCGTCTGGATGTACCAACATCGCCTACCCACTACTTGTCATTGAACTCATGCCCGATGGAGCGCGCGGTCTCATGCTCGCCGTGATGATGTCAGCTTTGATGTCATCGCTGACGTCCATCTTCAATAGCAGCTCTACGATCTTTACCATGGATATCTGGAGGCAGTTCAGGAAGAACGCTAGCGAGATGGAGCTCATGATCGTCGGCAGGTATCTGACTAACTCGTTGGCCTTAATATATAGCCTTAGTATTCATGATATACTCGGATTTCATACGGGCCGTGTCTCTCCTCCTGCAGGATGTTTGTTGTGGTGATCGTGGCGCTGAGTATAGCCTGGATTCCCATCATCCAGAACATATCGGAGCTGTTCCACTACATCCAGGGAATCACGTCGTTCCTGGCGCCCCCTGTCTGCTCTGTGTTTGTGCTCGGTGTCACCTGGAAGAGAATAAACGAGCATGTGAGTATGCGCTATCCAACTAAACCTGTCATACCATGTCAGCACCTGCTGATGTCATGACAATATATTTTGATGACTGGTTTGTTGCCGTCTGCAGGGAGCATTCTGGGGTCTGATGGTCGGTCTTGTTGTCGGTATGATCAGATTCATCTGGGAGTTCTCATATGGCCCTCCACCGCCCTGCGGTGAACCAGACAACAGAAGCGCCATCATAACCAAAGTCCACTACCTCCATTTTGGCATCATCCTGTTTGTGATTGTTAGCATAGTGACCACGGTTATCAGCCTCCTACCAGCCGACAAACACGTAAGAATTGCATTACAGCGTTTGGTTGATCCCTCTGGTGTCTATGAACATTACTGTAGAACCGGATTTGATAGCGACAGATATTAGTGTTAGAGTTTCCTTCAAAATTGTCACGAAATGAAAATTATAGCGATCTGACCATAATGATCCCATAAATGGGAAGACAACTCCTATATAAGGTACAATGGGCATAATCTCTATGGCGAATTCCCACTTCGCTATTTTCGCTGCCGTTAGACCGTCGCTATCTAATCCTGTTTTACAGCATTGATAAGATAAGAGTTGGTGTAAATTCAACGGTTACAATGTGTTTTTGATCAGCGAGAAATGACTGAAACTCGGGTCTATATCTGGAGAAGATTTCTATTTCACACGATGATAGATTTACGTTGTGATTTACATCAGGTTGACTCTCATTTTCAAGAGGTAAGAAACATATATCTATATTACAGCTGAGGCGCCTGACATATCCGTCACGATTTGAAGAAGGAGAGAGGGTAGATATCTCGCAAACATCTGTTACGTCGTCTGTTATTGGCTCCGACGAGGAGATGGGTTTAGATGGATCTACTATGCCGCTGAAGGCCGTGTCGTCCGGCCAGGAAGCAACTTCTGACTCTTTGGATGATGTCATCGCCCAAAGCCGTTAGTTCAGCTATAGCTACTCCATATATTCTGTCGCAGTAGGACAAGTACTGTAATGTCCTGTATAATTGCTATTCTAGGGCCGGTTCCTTGGTACAAGAAGGCTATTTACTGGATATGTGGTATTGAGAGTTTGGCCAATAAGAAATCTCAAGTGCCGATAACTCCTGAACAAGACAAGAGCATTGACGAAGACCCGCTACACGCCACGATAGTCAACACGATAGCCATTGCCCTGATGGTCGGCACTGCGTTTATGTGGGGATTCTATGCTTGATAATCTTTCTCTGTATAGTACAGTCAGCTCTACTACTTCCATGACGACGTGTTCGGCCAATGTTGGAATTATTTTTCTAAACGTTTTAGCACACAATCTCTAAAGTAAATCGTAAGAAATTGTCAGGGACAGCGCTGTTCAGATGCGCTGAGAGCAAAGCTATGCTTCTCCGTTTCCACTGCTAACATAGACACTCTAGTGCCAACAGGTAGCATAAATCCAATCAAACTACTTGCCTGCAGTTTAAACTTCCACGCTATTGCTCATCAACTGTAATTAAATCAGGCAAATACTATATTTTTATACTTATATATAGTCTGCAGTTATTACTATACTGTATGTTTCAAAAGTTGTAAAAAACTTGAGTCAGGCTGTCTAACATGAACAAAAACTCATTGGCATTGATTTATCTTCACTCAAGCTCATTTCTTATAATTCGCTATGTACAGTGAAAGAAAGCTGACTTGGTATCATGGTTATAATAAATGGGAAAATGATACATATTCTCATTTATGTTATTATTATTAATAAATATTTATTGTTCGAGTCTGAGACAGTCTTCAAGATCCTAGTTTCAGAGTCATGTGCTAAACAGTTATGATCATACCTGCACACATAGAAGATCAGAAGGGCACTGCAACCACGCTTCAACGGAAAGTACGGGAGTTGTCCTCTCGTACTGTTTTCTAACTCGGGGAAAAGCTTGTTACACGCGCACAGAGCATCTTATCGTCGGATGTCACGTGGGTGATGCCGGCTTGTTTATCTCGATTGCGAAAAATGTAGCATAAACCTGACCTGAACTACTAATGCCTTTTATGCTATCTCATATTACTGCAATTAATTTATTTGTACAAATCCATTGCATTTTGAGAAATCACGGTGTTTGCATTTACGGTACGAAAATCTGGCACGGATTTCTCGTAGTACCACGGGAGCGGAGAGAAGAGAACGACGTTTTCCTAAGCAGACACTTACTAGCGGCACCCGGAGTACCCCACGTGTTATCGCGGTTATATTATAGTATATATCAGCCTCCACCGGAACCAACCTCAAACACCTCAACGTAATGCGTTCTTCTAACGTCTTAACGCTGCTGTGTTTAACATTAATATGTTCAAAATCTATGCCGTACAAAATTCGCCAGAGGAGACGAAGTTGCTCGCCAGCTATAATCAATTCTCACCATCAGCGAGTTCACGTGAACAAACAACTCTTGGACACATCGAAGGGAGCAGACCATAGATTCGATTATGGTATGATATGATATAACATATCTGTCAGATTGATTTCTGTGTATTTGTAATGAATCAAATGAAGTGTGTCCCAGTTCTCCTAGTTTTAGCGGATGTATTGTCCACCTTTACCATCATCACGATTCGTACCTTTTCAGAGGCATACAGCTCACGTCTAAGTACATCATTCCCATTCTTCGTTGGGGCATACTCAAAAATGAAATTGGAGACTGGATTCGTGACTATGAAATACTCTCAGTCTTGGGTAAGCTAAGCTTTCCTCAATGTCTGTGTCAATTTTGCACTTGTATAACGGCAATGTCTATTCCATGTGTTGGCTAATCAGAAATGGAGAAACGGGGAGGCAGTATCACCTCAACTGTTTTGTGATGAAGTTCACGACTGCTTCAGTTGGCATCAGGACTACAGAGGGAGTTTACATGCTCCAACCAAGAAGGATAACATCGTACCCACGATAAGTAAGTCCATCTACGATCTTTGCAGCTGATTCAAATCTGAACACTCATTGACACAACTATCAATTTGCTGGTAGTTACAAAGCTGAGGAGCAGAGAAATATGTGCAGCCTGGAAGATGTTAAACCCTAGGCAGTTACACAAGATGGGAAAGGAGTGGAGCCTACCGATGAATGAAATACTAGTTGACTCTTCTGCCATACAATCGGAATACGTTTACAGACAGCTAGTGGCTGTCGACTGCTCTGAGGATTTATCTTCTCTCTGTATACAATAATAACTATGAGGCCATTTTGTACAATTTTCACAGTTTACACTTTATTTTTTTAGACGCAGCACTTTTGTTCAAAAACAGTTGATCAAAAATAAATAATAAACAAGGATTTAATTAACATACACGGGTTTATCACAATGTGTACTTGTGGAATAATTGGTCAGCAGCAGAATGTCCCTCAGTCAGCTGTCTCTCCTCTCTGATTTCTTTTTTTGCAGTTCCACTTGTTTGATGGAATCCTAACCCTCTCAGAGGATTCTGGTAGAGGCTAAGACAGCCAAGACGCTGAGGTAGAGCATATAGTCAACTCTTGCTGAGCTGTTGACAGAGTCATCAGTGTATGATTCTGGAAGTGATACCAATAAGTCATTGATATTGACATTCAACAGTCATTGACCACCATACCTGTCACGTCTCGTGGGTCATATATTCTGTATTTTAGTTGGAAGAATTCAAGGTCAAGTTTGCTATTATTGGTTTTCTAATATTCTCCTGTGGCTCACCAGTTAGAGCTCGCTGAACTGAGCTCATAATATTGCAGAATGGTGGAAGGGGTAGGGGCTTGAGCTATGATTTCTCAAAGTTCAGAAAATGGAATCTCCAGTGTTTCCAGGTTGACCGTACACGTAAGAGTGCTCGTGGTTTGGCTTTTCATATAAGCCCTTGATTAGTTTCTCACCTTTTTCGCAATCGAGTTGGGAGTTGTGTGCCCTTTCACCAGTCAGAGTGATCCAGTTGCCATTATTATGGCAGGTGACTGTGTAGTGAGCACTGTTAGTATTCAGTTTGTGTCCATCTGGGCATGTGTAGTTCCTGACCGCACCCGGCTCTGTATTGGCTCCAGTTAACTCCACGACCATCTCTCCTACATCTATGTCTCCACAGCTGTCCGCTACAAACAGCAAAATAATTAGTCATTATCCCCTCGCTCTCCCTTGCTCTTTCCCTCCCACTTCTCTCCCCTCTCTCTTCCCTCCCACTTCTCTCCCCTCTCTCTTCCCTCCCTCTCTCTCCCTCCCTTTCTCCCTCAGTCCTTTGCTCTCTTTTGCTCTCTCTACCTACCTCTCTACCTACCTCTCTACCTACCTCTCTACCTACCCCTCTACCTACCTCTCTACCTACCCCTCTACCTACCTCCCTCCTTTTTCCGCTGCTATTTACGAAGTAATAAATCGTCATTTCATCTCAACTTTTTCAGATGAAACCAGATTCTGTAGAATGTTGGTCACATAACCTTTGACCCACTATCAGTTTTGTTTGGGTATCTGCTCTCTTGATGGATCACTCACCTTTGCAATAAGCCATGCTGGCTTGTGTGTGAGACCAGCTACCATCCATAGAACACATGACCTCCTGATAGCCCGAGGATGACAGGGAAAATCCAGATGGACAGCTCACATAAACATAGCTTCCTGCTACCACTGCTCCCAGGACTACACTTGAGAGAGTAGCTTCTGGCACTGGAGGAGGCTCTGAGCACAGTTTGAGCTGCGGAGCTTCTCCTGCAACAAGAGCAGAAGCTGAGATTACTCCCATGTTTTACTAACTGTTGGAACTCCATGAGTGTGTTGAGTTTTGTGAATGAAGAGCTTGTTGGCTGGTCGCAACAAGGAGGCAAACAGATGATGGTGACATTGATGACAAGCCTTCCCTTTCCCAATCTACGCCTGTATTTCAGCTGTGGTAATTTAGGACTAAATAGATTATCAACAGAGATTATCACATTGTTGATGATCTTTGTTATCATGGCTTTCCTAATGGTCACCTGTGGTTTATTAGTTGGTTCTTGCTGAAAAAACCTCAAATATGGTCGCAGTCTCAACTGTGGTGGAAGGGGGAGGAGGGTAGAGATCCTAAGTTATGGCACTTCCAAGTTCAGAGAACAGAAAGTTTCACTACTTTTTGTCAGACAAGTTGTGATTAGAGATCCTTGAGGATCTATGCCGTCAAGTACGGATGGCCAGTGATTGATCAACTATTCCTCTGAGTTTGGAACATTAAGAATCCTTTCTGAGTGGTTGGATGTTTCACTCTGTCTCACAGCTAGCAGGTCAACACTGCTGCAGCTGTTGATCTATAATCATACAGCACTACACTGCTGATCGGCTGTTATCGATTCTGTGGCCTAATTCAGAACAAAAACTACAAAGGAATCGATGTGAAGACTTGTCAACACAGACAGATAGCACTCGATATCTCTGACCCAACACAGTAGAAACATGGCTACAACCCAAATGAGTTGCAGTGCAGAGCAGGCAGCTATATAAAAGGAAAATGTGTTACTTGATTGCTGTTAAAAACGGGGTAGTAGTTATGGCGCAGGTTATCATTTCTATTATCGGCTGCAGATATCATACCTTGTCCACTCGCACAGATGAATGGCATCTTGCGTTCACAGTGTCTGTTCTTGATCTTAGCGATGTCGAACATCAGAAGCGCGCAGTTTCCGTTGTCCTCAGGATAGCCCTCGTACCTGGTAATAAGATGAGGCAATGTTGAGACGGTTGACTGGTGTCAGGAGCTGTCTCTAAGGAACTCTAGGCTTACCAGGGGATCGGGGTAACAACCTGTTCACCATCCGCAGATGTCCAGTTGTTGTTTGAGTTCACCAGATCTACCCAGACGTTCTTCTGGAGGTCTAGTTCAACAGCTGTTTGTCTGCAATAAATAATATGGGAAGGGTATAATGGCACTGCCTACCCATTCCCCTACTTCCTGTGATGTTTACTCACAAGCATTCAACTTATCATTGAAATTAGCATTGACTAATCAAGTTAAGTTCAAATAGTGCTAGTTCATTTAAACACCTTCATATGCCAAAAGACTTTTCCTTATTTGCCAAGCATTGTCCTCGCCCATACAGGTCTGACAGTGCAGTTGAGGGACATATGAACAGCCGTGGTGTGGTTCATCACATGGTAATTATCACAATTAGCAGCTCCCGAAACAACAAATTAACGAATCTTCTCTGTATTTGCGCAGCACTCCTATCATACAGTTGACATTGAATTGGCAATGTCGAGAGAGGATTTCTCTTGTGTTTAGAGCCGGTTGGTGTGTTTGATGATAGGCTGTTGACAGTTGTTAGCCTGAGGCAGTGCACCCGCAGGCGATTCTCACACTTAGACAAAGCAGTGATAATTTACGAAAGCTTTTCTACCCATCATAAGGCAATGATCAATAACACTTCACAAACATTCATATTACTATCAATGACTGAGGAGAGAGAGGGGAGGGATGGAGATAGGGGGAGGGATGGAGATAGGGAGAGGAGACTGAGATGGAGAGGAGACGGAATTGGGGAGGGAGGGGTGGGGGGAGGGGGGGAGGGGAAAAGAAAAAAAAAAAAAAAA
>ERZ1740065.1313-NODE-1313-length-14770-cov-11.638396_pt1 | contig 14770 bp, 15 predicted proteins | sample MGYA00581738_ERZ1740065 | MGnify/ENA primary metagenome ERZ1740065 (study PRJEB43018, sample SAMN04849749) | marine metagenome | isolation source: floating plastic debris | place: Pacific Ocean | collected 2008-09-01 | study: EMG produced TPA metagenomics...
GGGGGGGAGGAGGAAGAGCGAGGTAGCAAGAAAAATGCGATCTGCCCGGCCAAAATACGAGTGAACTAACATACCTGTCAAATCGTCCGACAAAATACTCGATATTCAGCGTTAACGAAAATTTCACAAACCATCTGCCACCACACCCACCTGTAGCTAAGATTCTGCCATATCTGAATTCAGTGCAACAAGACTAATAAACCACATGTAAACATTGAGAAGCCTGTGATAGCAAGTTTAGGTCGAAATTTCAGCAGCTAAAATGCTGATGTCTCCCAGGAAAACAGTCGAGTTGTGAACAGTGGAGTATGCGAACAGTGGAGTATGCGAATCAATGTAAATCTGTACACTACATAATATCTGCAGATTTCTTTATAAAACTGATAATCTTGCCAGCCCTGGCCTATAGTATACCTGCTTCTCTTACTGTTTGCAGTATTAGTGGCGTAGTAGAGGGATGGTGAGAATGTCTGCCACAGACGATCGAGCGCTACTCTTCATCCAGGAAGATGTTTTGAAGGAACGACGGGGAGGAGATGCTAAGATAAGAGAGATCCTTTCTATATCGGAGAACTTACTCGTAAGATCAGCTTAATACTAAAACAGCTCAATGATTGTTGTAGTTATTGCAGCTCAGTTTTGGATATGAATATTAATCCATTATTTTCTATCTGCATGACATACGTATCTGTGTTCATATATTTTGCCAATGCTCCGCAAACCGCCATAGAATGAGTACATTCGGCTCCGGTGACATATTTGTTTGCTCTTACAGTTCCCATGGGATGAGAAGCAGACTGAGGACTTCATCAGGAATGGTAGGCAAATCTCACCATTTCATCACTCATACAAATTCTCATGCCCATTTTCTGCTGATATCAGTCGGGCGGTAACTTTCTGCATCATATAGATGGATATCTCCTGCGATCAGTGATATATAAGCTAGTTATTTCTCAATGCACTATTGTTTTTACTGATACACTCGGCTGCTCTAAAATTTGAGTGTAAACTAGGGAGTTTGTTGGGGCACAGCGTCATTACTTGAAGTAGTCTTGGTACGTAGGTATGCAGGTGAGGGATGGGAGCTTTGAGTTCATTGTATCTGCAAATTTATTTGTCTTCTCAAAGCTCTGTTAACTGACAAGAGAACTATTCCTACCGTTCATTGTTTCACTGCACTTTGAGTTTTAAGTGAGTGGTTATCTCATAATATGTACCGGATTCCAGTCTAGTAACTGGCTACTAGACCTCATTGTCTGGCTATCTCTGTCTATTCAGCCCCTTCAGTCACCATGGAGTTAGAGACATTTGAACTATTATCTTGAAATTGAATTGCCACAAAGCCGCACTGCTCAGTATATCTTGTGATGATAGCCCAATCTCAGGCATGTTATCATGTATCAGGTAAACAGATGACCTAGTCGCAGCTCACCTAGTCATGCGGCTCACCTAGTCATGCGGCTCACCTAGTCATGCGGCTGTGTTTTCAGACCTCCAGAGCTCTGCAGCTGTGACCAATGACAGGACTGGAGACGCTGCCGACAGCACTCTGACAGCCTCTGCAGGTGTCTTGAGTGTTGATGCTAATGTGTTTGTACCCGGTCAACGATGGCAGAGTAAGAGCAGGACTTCGGAGTCATCCACTGCTGACTCAGTTTCCACAAGCCATGAGGCAGCTCTACCTTCGCCAGTTGACAGTGTGGTTGGTTATACACATACTTCGTCACGTGTTGTCCTGCTGTCAATGTGGAGTTGGTGTCTGTGTGCGCTGCCCGCCCAATACAGATATCACAGTGCGGTGCTGTGGAGCGTGGTCCTGTCAGTCGGTCATGAATTCAGACTTAGCTGCTTGTTATTTTTATCACCACTGAAATGATTTTCCAGTTTGTCATGAGTGCTTCCCTTTCAGGTGACCACTCCACACATTGTATCAGTGAATGCGGTGTCTGGTTCGAAGATCGCGTCTGATCCCACTCCTCCATCACGCGATGCATTTGAAGGACAGGTCAGTTTCTACAGTTTCCACTGGATTCTTGATTAACTGGTGACCTTAAAAATTAACCTTCAACTTCAGGCGGAGAAACCGATCAAGGCAACAAGAAGCACTGGACGAGAGAATGTGTCAGTGTTCAGCCTTCGGTTCGGCGATGTGGACTTGGCCGAAGTGACGGCGCAGAAGGAGAGATTCCTGGTTGTTAACTCTGGTGAGTGTATCACAGCGTCTGATTGATAGACTGATACAGCCGAAGGAACGTCTCTGCTTGACATTCAGCGTTCCTCCTCAGGTCCCTCTTCTCACAGTGATGGGAGTGTGGCGGTCAAACAGAACGTAAATCAGCAACCCCTCAAAACCACTCAGCCACCTTCCGCAGCCGCCCAACAACCCGCACCGTCGGTCACTTCTGCGCCGTCGGCCTCTTCTGCGCCGTCGGTCGCTTCTGCGCCATCGGCTGCGTCTGTGTCATCGGCTGCGTCTGTGTCATCAGCTGCGTCTGTGTCATCGGCTGCGTCTGTGTCAACAACTGTCTCCGCGTCACAACCTGCCCCTGCGTCTCCCGCTGCCTCTGTTCCAACAGCTGCTCCGTCAGCTGCTGCTCCATCGGCTGCCTCTGCGTCATGCAGTGGAAACGCCACTCTAGAATCGGACCTGCAATCCGCTGTCAGTAAACCACAGCCCGCACAGACTAATGGCATGCGGTCGTGGGCCAATCTCTTCGACAGCAAGAATCAAGCCAGCGTACCCTCCAGCAAATCTACCATCATTGAACGAGTTTCTGTTGAGGAGCGGGTGATGAAACCAGCCAATGAGATAGGAGGTTAGATATTTATCATATTCACTGTGTGATTGACCACTCACACGCATGACCCGCTGACCTATGGAATGTTCTCTCATTGGTCCCTCAGCCTTGCTATCCAAGTTGAAGCTCAGCCAATCAGTGGTCCCCATCCAGCCCAGGCGGCTGATCAACCAGGCGAACTGGTGCTATATCAACGCCACTCTGCAGGCTCTCATCGCCTGCCCGCAGTTCTACCACATGCTCAAGGCTATCCCTATCTACCCGGCGCTCTCTCACCAGAGATCTGTTACCCCTGTGCTAGATGCCATGTAAGTCGAGGCTCTGCCACGTGTCTGCTTTGACTTGTCTTGGATGGCCAGGATCACAGGCTATACATGACGGTTTTCAGGGTTGAGTTCCTTCACCAGTACAGCACGAGCGATAAGCCGAACGAGCAGCCGTCGTCGCGGAAGGGCAGGGAAAATTGCAGGCCTCTGAACCCGACCATTGTCTATGACGTGCTGCCGGCAATGAAGTCTGCTGCCAACATGTTCCAGAGAGGGAAACAGGAAGATGCCGAGGAGTTCCTAACATGCCTGCTGAACACTCTGCATGAGGAGATTGGCGAGGCGATTAAGCAGAACTGCAAAGAGAAAGGTACTAGCCCGGTGTCATATCACTAACATTACCGTCAGGGTGTCCGTCAGTGCAATCCATTATCCTGTAAATCAGAACAAGAGTTCAGAACTTTGTGTTTAGTTGGCTTTGCTGAATACCGTAGATTATGGTCAAATTTATGTCAGCCCACTTAACCAATAATAATAGTAATAATGATAATAATAATCATAATAAACATAAACGTAACCACGACAATTTTTTCAAATGTGCTGTATATATGCACAAGAATTATGAACCACTCAAGCCGATCTAAAACCTGGTTTCCATATCCATCGTAGCAAACGTAGTCAACGCGTGATCGCAACAAGCGTGCAATATGACCTCACATTGTAGCATATATGATCACATAATCCATCACAGCAATGGAACCAGGTTCAATTGTCGGGTTCGATTGCCGGGTTCGATCGTCGGGTTTGATTGTAGATCAACCGTAAGCCATCATATGCTGTTCACAAGCTTGCGATGGTATATGGAAACCAGGCTTTATATGGTTGTCATACAAGTAATTAGATAAAACATAGGCTACAGTTTTGTCAAAGGTATAATCAACACACTGACTCATGCTACGTTTGTTTCCTACCACTATGGATCGAAGAATGAGGAAACATTTTTGCTGATTTAGGGGGTCCTGAGATGAGCATAATGTGTGGTAGAGTAGTTGGATTGCTATTATTATAGATGGCATGACAAATGGCGTTGATCATGGCGCAAGCGACAATGGTGATGATGACGGCGGCGAGGAATGGAAGGAGGTCGGGCCGAGGAACAAGGCTGTCGTAACTCACAGCAACGAGGACAGCATGTCTACGCCCATCTCATCCATATTTGGTGGCTTGCTCAGATCGTCTCTCGTGACAACTAAGACGCAGTCGGCCACAATTGAGCCCTTCTTCACCGTGCCTCTCAACGTACAGGTATGTCGTTGCCGTCATCGGCTCGCCGTATCCTGTCTCTGTCCTACTTTGTGATCTTGATGAGTGTATCGCAGGGACCAAAGTCAGTGGAGGAGGCGCTGCGCTGCTTTGTGCACAAGGAGTCGATCGACGGGTACGCGTGTCCTGATACGAAGGAACTGGTTGACGCCCATTGCCAGCTGACGTTCGAAAACCTGCCCAAAATCCTGATCCTGCATCTTAAGTGCTTCGTTTACAATGACAAGAGCAGCGGCTCGCAGAAAGTCCTTCACACTATGGACTTCAAGGAAAACCTGGAGTTCCACAAAGGTGAACACAACTCCTCATTGTTCATCGTCTGACGTCACGTAAGTGGAGATAACTACCATTTATTACATATTGTGCTGCAGACCTACTCTCACTGAAAAGTCAGAAGCTTTTGCAAAAGAATCAGAGGTTTTACAAGTTATTTGCTGGTAAGTTTTCTAACTCACTGAGATCATTATTGATACAAATTATGGATGATTGATATTGGTTATTGATACCAATTATTGATATTGGTTATTGATACCAATTATTGATATTGGTTATTGATACCAATTATTGATGGCAATTGTCACTAGTAGAGAGAGAGTGTGTAAGTGATGTGTGGTGTTGTAGTGGTATACCACTCTGGTGAGAAGACGACTGGAGGTCACTACCACACTGATGTCTATCACACTGGCGAGCGCTGCTGGCTTAGATTCGACGACGATAGCGTCAAGAAGATAAGCATCGAGAAAGTATTTGAACCGAAGCAGCAGTGTGTGCCATACTTACTGTATTATAAGCGCAGTGATACTATGGTGCAATCACCGCCGTCCAACGCAGCCTCGAGTAACTCCGCACAGCCTGTAACATAACGTATTCACAATGGAAGCGAAGCTGATGATGTCTACCACATGGCTGTCAAGTGGTATTTGCTCACGTCCCGTCTCCAGACGGTCACGCTGTCTCTCTCATATATTTCCGTTAATTGATTGCACTGATGCTGTTGTGGGCAAAACTACCGCACACTTCCTTGCATCTCACTCCAGCTGCATGGCCCACAAAGAAACTGATTTTTTTTGTATTAATCACACGGAATTTTTATTGACCAGCGGCGACAGCAAATCCAATTGTGTAATAAATAACCCTATAGATATTCGTTAATCATGAGCCCTTTCTAGTCTCCATAATTAGTGGGGATGTTATACCAGATATGCAACGCCCCAACACTCTCCATCTATGTATTCGCGTGTCGAGCAGCTAGATCATTGGCAGATCAATTATTGTGAGTATCCGTTAGTTGATTTTCATTTATTTAATTCCGCCTCATTGTATTAGAGACAGGGTGGATGTTGATATCTATAATACACATAATATGATCCACTGTCCAACCATATGCATATATGTTGCATTCCTTGTTCCATCTGATTTTATGTGCTGTACTTCAGTCAATAAAGATAGAAACGTCTTTTTCATTGACTGTTACCGTTTGTCACTACCCTGTCTGTTATTCCAGTGTCTCTCCATAACATCTCTTACTGTTACCTGTTTTGTTTCAATGTAGAAAAATCTCTCAGCTCTCCGCCATATGTATCTTGTGGCAATGATAGATTCCTATGGCCAATGCAGGTAAAGCTGAATGCTTCATTGCTCATGCTCACAGCGACTTGGTAATCCTGTCAGGATAAAAACAGTGCATTGAATTGTTCAGTGTTCAACACATCAGGGGAATATTATACAACTGAGATACCTACACATTCGAAGGCAGCATGATCCAAAAGCTCCTGATACGACCTTCTGCAGTGCCTGACTGTTGGAATAAATGAAGAAGTCCACGATAGCAAAGTCACAAAACTGTAAAAATACAAAAATGATTAAACTTGCATAAAATCCATAGGAGTACTAAAGCATATCCTTGCAGTACGAGACACGGTGGGTGAGTGAAAATTACATTCCACCCAGTGGAAAGCTGCGGAGCGAGTGCTAGCTGGTTATGGTATAGCACTGGTGTGTCAACAAAGCAATATCAGAAGCAAGAACAAAACAAACAAGCAAAATGAGCTTTCCTAAGCTACAAAGTCGGGTCAGAGGTGATGATACACCAGATGGCAGCATACTCCTTCTCACATTTATTTCTGGAAGTCATTTTAATTGTTACGGGGTCCTTGTATTTCTATCCCTATCAGCTTAGTAGTCTGCTACGACGAGAAAAAGAAGACAACTCTCATCAAGTTCTCATTCTCGTTTTACGTTTCATGTGTAACGCCCTTGACCTATTAGTAGGTCAAGGTCTTTGGTATTGCTGGTTTCTCCCAGTTACTGACAAAGCAGAATCTACCATACATGTTCACACTAGATGTTCACAAAAGATGCATGTGATAGCAGCCAATAGCTAGATATTCCGTAGGCTACGACTTAGGAAGTTTTTCTAGTACAGCATCAATATCACTGAATGATCTAAAGTCTACATTCATGATTCCCGAGAATGATTTGGTGTAGACAACCTATTCTGATAGCACTGTCGGCTTCTGCTGTCGTTCTTTTATCCTTATGTTTTTACTGGAGTAGTGATGTGTCTGATGCAAACAAAAGAACTATATGGAACTGCTCTACTCACGACGAAACAGCTGTTTGTCTGTTGACCAATGTGTGCTACTTGTCCCAAAATTCGAGGTATGCATATCTTTCACCATAAGTATCACCATGTCAGTCGACTAGGAAAACATCTAGTCGCTGGTCTAAATAGTTAGCAATATTGATAACTTGATAACTTTATTTCTTCTCTAGAAACGGATCCTTGAAGCATCACTACCTCACAGGTTTCTCCATTGAACCACAGCTATCACCTTTGGCTTACCTGATTTCTGTTGCCGCGTTTCATCAATCGTCAGTCTATCTTCTACCTGTTGCTGATGGCCAGGACCTTCCATCAAAGACCAGAGACATAACTCTGGTATTAACACGGTTCAAGCCAGACAATCTGGCCCATGTGATACATGACGACATCCTGCCAGTCTACGCCTCACTAGCCAGAGTTACAGGCCACATGACCATTCCATATGATGTCAGAATCGGCTTTGCTGATGACTATGGAGTTATGGCTTATGACTCACTGTACCAGAAACTAACTTCCCATGATCTTGCATACAACATTTCGATGAGGGATAGCTGCTTTGAGGAATTGATAGTTGGGTTCGACAAGTCTACATTCTGGTACCAGTATGGCTTCTCTATCCCACAAGGACCTGTCCCGCATGACAGTAGCATGATATCGCGGTATATCCGATCATTCACCGCCGAGGATCAGGCACCAGCAAATGGCAGTCATATCGTCATACTCAGCCGCACAGAGACTAGACTGATATTAAACGAGGCCCAACTCTCTATTTCGTTGGCTAAGAAATTCTCCAAAACAGTGAAACTGGTTAGCCTCGAGCTGTACAGCCTAGAAGAGATAGCGAGCATGATGTCTGCAGCGTGCCTAGTAGTGGGAATGCACGGAGCCTTAATGTCTTCAATGATATGGATGCCCCCAGACTCATGTGTCCTAGAACTGTTTCCGTATGCTGTGAACCCCGATCACTACACGCCTTACAAGACACTAGCCAATATACTCGGCATACGATACATGTCATGGCAGAATAGAGACCTGACTCAGACAGTCGGGCATGCGGATTGGCCTTGCGATGTCGGAGGGCTGGGCCATCTCTCCGACTCTCAGAGACAAAACATATTGTCGCAGTCAGAGGTTCCCAGACATGTCTGCTGCGATGACCCGTCATGGTTGTACCATATCTACCAAGATACATATGCTGACATTCATGACATCATGAATATACTTCATCAGGGGTAAAAGAAAAGTTGAAACCATTTTGAGAGTTGTCTTCTCACATGTCAATCTTATTTTGCCGGTGTATCATGTTTGTTTTCAGTGACGCCGTGTGCTAGCTTGGAGCAGAGGCGGTGTAGAGGAGATGATGGTAACTTGACGGCATTGTGGGTAAGTACGTCAATATCCTTCGCCTATGGTATCGTCTCTCTGTCCAGCTGTTATCCACTCTCTCCACATTGATCTGCTATTTCTCTATCACTCACTATTTCACTCCATTTCCTAGCTGCACCACGTCAATCTTTTCTCAAGTAGTGAACATTATTTATACCTTTGTGAAAAATTATTGTCTTTGGACAGCCATTCTTATGGATAAAATCAAGTGACATCCCACTGTGACCGCGGCCATTATGTATTTATGTATGTCCACAGTAGCGGCGGACCGTCAATACGGGAGTGAAGATGTGATGTGTTTTGATTTGATACTTGTAGGCCGTCGATATGTGATGATGTATTCTCCGCTATCATAGTTTATTGATTTCTACTCACAGAGCCTCTCTCTATTCTGGAGTGCGAGCGATCATTGGCAGTTGTCCTGTGCTCAATGCATGTACGTGTATGTGACACCATCTGCCGCGGAACATCACCGCCGCTGCCGCCCCAGCTCATTCTCGTCTCTCTACACCAGGTATTGGGTATGATGACTCATCAATGACTCACTGCTGAATCATGACAGAGATGGATCAATGGTAACACGATTATTTCCTAGGTTCTGACTCGGCGCTATCTCTCCTCTCTCTCACTCAGTGCTGCCGGTCTCACTCAGTGCTGCCGGTCTCTGCCTAGGTAATTATTTCCTGCTATTACTTATCAATCTCAAGGAGCGAGCCGTCATGACAGTCTCGTAATACTGACCAGATTGTATATGCACTGGGTTGACTTTTCTGGAGGCCAGTTTGTAGGCTGGACCATTTCTTTGTCAAGTGTTAAATTGGCCTGATTGATTTCAAAGCTATAAAATGTGATTCACCCTTTCGGGCAATCAAACTACTTTTTTACCATCAATAATTGTCTGTCTATGTTATCGAACTGTGGCAGCGCTCATAGACAATGTTTCTCTGCTGTTGGAGAGTTCTACTTCCTGTGGTAAATTTGAACAGCAGCAATTATTATCCAACTCGTCTATTCATGCAATTACCGAGCCTTTCAAGTCGTGACTTAAACTGATGCAACTCAATTACTAGCGACTTCAGATGTGTCGACTACTTCATTAGTCTAATTATAGTCACTGTCGGCCGAGTAGCGCTGCCTGCTCATCTTCTCTGTCACAGTGTGTCACACGATTTGTCACGTCCACTCTTTGTCTTGTGCTGTTTCAGCGCTGCCACCACTGGCTAAGTGATACAATTCCACAATTATGAGCTCATCCGGCATACAGGAAGCTCATACGAGTCTTCACAAATCGCTTGGAATACGTCGGCAGTGGTACGAGGAAAGCATGCTGCCGCGTCAGCCACAGAAGCAGGTTGGTTTTTGTTTCACTCTATAATGTTTGTTGTGACGCCTATTGTGTTTTCGTGTGATGTTAAATCGTGGAGCTCTTATCTCTAAACGCCTCTATTCCCTCGTCATTTCTTATTAATAAATATTGATCTCGGTAGTGAACCGGCTATATATTGTCTTATGTTCCCAATGCTGACATTGCCTCCATGTCTAGTGCTCTGTCTCTCCATTCATTCTAGACATGCATGCGCTCAAATGCCACAGTGGATAGTCTATCTCAACCCAAGCCCTCCCTATCAAGGTATCTATTTACTCATCTTTGATGGAACATATTTCAATAAAATTTAGTGAAATTGTTATTCTAGTATCAACGTCACTAACCAGATACTTGTTTCGATGTAGGGAGCTGTCGCCCGTACCCGTTGTGGATATCGATGAAATGGTGAGAAATATTCAAATGGATGCACAAACTACTCAGCAGCTTGTACAGCTCGTCTCTTCCTCTAGAACTGTAAGCCTAGATTCAGACAATCTAACATACAGGAGACGTACCACTCACGCCAAGCAGAGGCTTAAATCTCACTGCTTGAAAGCTCCTCAAGCAGCCGAATGGGGTACGATGTTTGACAAAATTGTCAGTAAGGTAAAGAATAGTGACATGTCCACTGAGGCGTCTGCTGGGATGTCTGCTGAGGCGTCTGCCGAGGCATCTACCGGAGCGTCTGCCGGAGCGTCTGCCGGAGCATCTGCCGGAGCGGCTGCCGGAGCGTCTGCCAGAGCCTCTGCCGAGGCATCTGCCAGGGCGTCTGCCAGGGCGTCTGCTGAGATGTTGGCTGAAGCTTCTCCCTACCCAGATGCTGATGGGTTTGATACACAACTGAATGAATCTGACGGAAAATCTGTAGCCAATCTTAGGCCTCAAAACCAGATGGTCAACGGCCATAATGGTTCTGTGAACCAGGACTGTCAATACGTTATGGATTTACAATCTAGGTCCAAAGATCGAGACTTGTCATTTCCCTGCCTAAACTCTGGTGAAGGAAATGGAACAGTTAATAGATTCACTGCTGCTAAACCACAACACTCATCCAACCTGCAGCCTCGTTCTGAACCTCAGCCTGTTTCTGAACCCCAATCACCGGTTCCATCAGCATTATTCTGGGAAGAGAATTGGTCATCTCCGGAAGCAACTCCAACTGAAGACGACATCTGTGAAATATGCTGTCAATTAGCAGACGGAGATGTGCAGCCGTACTCTATCTCACTCTGCTATAAGAATCACACAAAAAGTCTGCCCGGAGGGAATACAGCACAGATCTGTAGTGTGATCGATGGCACACCCATCGACTCCACTAGCCTGCAGCAGTTGGGGTGTATCGAAGTGCGGCGACCCGACCTTGCTACGTACAATCTTCCCAGTCCGCCCATCAGACGTACTGACAGTAGTAAGTCAGGCATACAGCCATCTCCCTCGGTCAGCCATTACGTTATGTCATGCAGCCATATATTGCTGTTGTAGATCATCACGTCTGGGTTGAGAGAAGCTCAGAGTTGGGAATGAAGGAGAGCACTTGTAAAGTCCCAAAGAAAAAATCCATTTGGTCTCGCTTCAAGTTGTTGCTGTTTGAAAGGCCCAAGCGTGTGCATAAAAGCTGACTTACGATTGCTTATCCCTATGATTCGGTGCTCTAAATATGTCTCCGTGTACATGATACCACATTTCCTCAATATCATTATATTTTTATGGATTTGCTTAGTAAAATATTGTACATTGCTCATTATGGGTGTGAGTAAACTGACCTTATGACCCTGAATCACTGGGTGGCGTACAGGTACAGACTACTTAATTAACTAGTCAGTCCGGATCTGCAGCTACGTTTGATATGCATCACCTGGGACAGGACTATGAATCCAAACACCTGTATCAGTCTTGCAGGGTCACTGCCCCTGTAGGTAGAGTAGCTGCCAAAGAATTGTGTTCCATTATTTCCAATAGCATCGAATTCAAGATAGGTTACATTTTATATAATGAAGGAAGATTATCCAAAAAGCCGTCAAAGACAAGCACTCTTTATAGTTCTGAAGCTCTTGTTTGGCAGGAGAAAGCAACTCCCGCTTCATTTTGTATTCACATCATACGACCTCAAATCGTACATTAGGACACACAGACGGATCTCATAAGATGCTAGTCGATGCGTATGTAACTAATACACTGTGGGAACTGAACATCTGATGTTGGTGGGGGAAAGGTCATAACGTCATAAGCAAACACCATGATTATATTCGTATGGAAGGCAGTGATGGACTTCTCTGCTGTCAACGACATACTAGGTGGTAATAACTCACCAGCTAGTTCTTCCTCTTCTGCCAATCGTGTCGGCAAAGTAGGTGAGTGCACATCACATCACATTTTTTTCTTCCTCAACCTCTGCCAAGCACTTATTATATGTATACCATAGATACATAGAATAGATGTTAGACAGTCCGAGCATGGCAGCTGGCCTGGAACACCCTGTCTCCTAGCAACATGAACACAACTAATCCTGTGATATAGTACAGTATGCTCTCCTTTAACAGGTATCCAGACTATGCTGGCTAGTGCAGGTGTTCTGCTTCAGATACAGTATCACTGCTGGCGACAGTATCGATGCTTTGAGTGTCACTGAGTCACTATCCAAACTTCTGATAGACTTTGGTGCAGTTACACACTGCTCGATGTAAAGCTTATGCAGAGCAGCTCTGATCTGCGTAGATATGACTGAATAATGTCCCAACGTGATGTGATCTCATGCTATCTTTTTTATCAACAGGTATTGCAGGAGTATTCCAGGGGACGAGACTGCCGCAAGAGCAAGCCCTTCACCAGGTATGTGGATTTAAGCGTGTCTTATAGTCGAGGGAACGCAGCACCCTAAAACGCGCCTAAATCCTACACAGATATCACTATAATTTCATGAAGGATGGCTGTAAAGGAGCCATCTTAGTTTCATGACGTAGAATCAATTTATGACTATTAAGTTTAGGACTATTAAACAAAGCTTTTAAATCAACAATTTACCCGGAAAAAAGGGCAAAATTAATCTGACCTCACTCCCTAAGACACGCGTCTTATAGTCGAGGGAATACAGTATGTGATTTCCTAGGGAGTACAGACAACTCCAATGACAAGCACCTCACAGTGACACATGCAGGTTGGCCTGACCTTGTCCACAGACTCAATACAATGAGCATTGTTCATGTGATTGCTGAATGCTCTCAAAATTGTCTCAGAGTGTAGGTTCACAGAAATGATACATAAATTTACTTCTAGAGTTGAGCAGTCGAGCCGAGCCGAGCCGAGCCGAGCCGAGCCTAGTCAACCTGTATAAAAATATCACAATTTTAGTAAGTAAAGCTATGCATATTTTGGTTTTGGTACTGCACAAACTTATTTACTTGCCAAACTAACTGCGACTGGCCAATAAGTCAGCAATTACAGTCAAAGCTGACTGTGAGCCATGAATAATCAGAGATCTCCTTTCGCATCACGCAGCAATATTAGTGGACATACCACAGTGGTAATGAAATAGCCTATCCTGATTGGTCAGCAGCACACAGAGATACAGGGGAGTTCCCTGGTACTACTCAGCAATCATAGCTGCCAATAGATAGCAGGTAAATAACAAACTCAATAGAAAAATTAAGGAAGATACGAAAGATGAGTAGACATTGTTCAATTTAGATTCAGATTTATTTAAAGGTAATGATTGTCATTGACACATTACAATTGTAAAATTAACTCTCAAAATTTGCCTAAGCATTAATTATTTAAAGTGTCGCTACTAAAAGGAATAAAGCTGTTCAGCATTTCCTCCAGGAATGAACTATGCTGCAGCGGATAATGTAGTTTAGTCTTCTTGCACTAATGAGAGAAACTCCAGTGCGCAAGCCACTGACCAACTGATCAATTGAAAACCTTTACCACTTTCTCTCACTGCAAGTGTCTGTTGAACTGCGTTGGTTTACAGAATCAGGAACTACTGGAGATTGGTGAGGATATGGATATAGTTATAGGATATCTGCTGACTGCTGGCTGTGTGCACTCCAATGCTACCAAGCATTCCAAGATAGCCAAGAACAAGACTATCAAGCACTCTAAGATAGCCAGCCCTCCAAGATAGCCAGTCCTCCAAGATAGCCAGCCCTCCAAGATAGCCAGCCCTGCATACCGGCCAGCATGCAGGGCGGATATCAGATATACAATTCCTCTCATGAATACCAGCTGTGAGAGTGAGAACCATCATGATGGGTTCTGCTTTCACTCGAGATGCAGTTTCTTCACACAGGAAGTTGCAATCAGAAGTTTCATCGACTCAGAGAATGTAGGAAGACCAGCGCCTCAGAGGCAGGTCCATCCGAGTCCTTGACTACTGCGGCACCCTGTAGTCAATGAAACCTATATCTCATTTCTGTGCGAACGTCACAGGGGTGATGCTTGCTGATGGATGTGCATCAAGAGAGAAGTCCAGTATCTCATCGTCAAAACGACTACAAACTTGAATGGCATCCATAAATGAACTATATGAACCAGATTTGCATGGTAGAGACATCCAGCAGTGTGAATAGCTCTCTAGAAAGACAGCAGCATGATAGCAGCCATAAGATTCTTGAATTACAACTGTTCAATTAGCTACTACAACTGTCAGTTCCGACATCCTTCTTCACTACCCATCTTGGGTTCCCTACTTCCTTCTGGAGGTTGACTCTCTATGCTAATGGCAATGGGATAGTGATTTCATGAGTACGCAGATAGTATTATGGTAATATTTTCATAATAAAATCGTGCAGTCCAACATGGATGAGTTATCGGCAAGTTTGGCTGACACTAAACTCGTGGGTGACTGGGACGGTTGTCCTGTCTGTCTGTCAGGTACTGTGGTGAGGATCTTCACCACTCGTCAACTGCAGGGTGAGTTCTGAAGGTAAATTTTGTGATAAGCAGGAATTCCCCTGATGTTTCATACTAGCATCAGTGCTTGGCAGCAAGAACTACCTGCTTGAGATGTGGAGGTGGGGGGGGGGGG